>WBZO01001096.1_pt4 | contig 41954 bp, 50 predicted proteins | sample 5204261 | NCBI WGS metagenome assembly WBZO01 (sample SAMN12412400, study PRJNA552823) | activated sludge metagenome | isolation source: activated sludge from anammox sidestream of wastewater treatment plant... | place: USA: North Carolina | collected 2017-09
ATGGCTGATTACCCTGTACTCAACGGCAAGACGATCATTCCCGCGCCGCCCGAACCCGACCCGGAGCCGGAACCTGACTAGCTAAGCAGTTCGGCCAACAGTTCATCGTCGCTAACGGGCGTCACGTCAATGATCGTGACGCCCGTTTCCGTATGGTCTTCCAGTACGGGCGTGCGGCTACGAGCGCGCTCAAGCGCGTTGATGATGGCGCGGTCCATCGTGATTTCGTGCTTCACTTCGATCTTGTCACCGAAGCGCTTACTGTCACGCTTGCCGAGTACCCACTTGATGTTATCGCTGATGACCTTGGCCATCTTGGGATCGGACTGACCGTGTATCTTGTGGTTGTCGATATTGATAAGCGCATCAGCCATAGCGTCGTTGCCACGCTGTACGGCTTCTTCGTACATCGCTTGTAGTTCCGGCTCACGCTTGACGTACCTGTCGAATATCTGCGTCGTGATGTTCGACTGATCGCAGGCAGACGTGAGCGTGTGCCCTTGACCAATGAGGTTAAGCGCGTATAGAACAGCAGGGTAATAGTCGTACGGCAGAGACATGTCGTGTACCTTTCGACCGCAACATAGGACAGATCGACGTGGTAGGCAAGGCCAGCGTAGACACCGAAGCTCAACTAGCCGAGTTCATCGCGCAGTTCTATGACGACCCGTACGGCTTCGTCATGGCGGTGTTTCCGTGGGGCGAACCTTACATCTACGACAAGGACGGCAACCAGCTTCGCAACCCCTTGGCCGACAAGAAGGGGCCGGAGAAGTGGCAGACGGACTTGCTGCTTGAGCTAGGCGCGCATGTCCGGCGCAACATCGGCCTGTCCGAGTTGGGCTTGCAGATGGAGGTATGGCGTAGCGCCATCGCGTCGGGGCACGGCGTAGGCAAGTCGGCGGAAGTGGCGTGGATCATCTACTGGCTCATGAGTACGCGTGTCGATACGCGTGGGGCCGTCACAGCCAGTACGCAGTTCCAGCTAGAAGACAAGACGTGGCCCGAACTGGCGAAGTGGCATAACCTCGCCATCAACAAGCACTGGTTCAGGTGGACGGCCACAGGCTTTACGTTCGCGGCGTATCCCGAAGACAAGCAGAAGAACTACAAGGTCACAGCGGCCACGGTGAGCGAACAGAACACCGAAGCCTTCGCCGGTCTGCACAACGAAGGGCGTACAGTCTTCGTCATCTTTGACGAGGCGTCCGGCGTGGCACCGAAGATATGGGAAGTGGCGGAAGGCGCGTTGACGGACGGCGAAGCGTTCTTCTTTGCGTTCGGCAACCCGACGCGTTCGGAAGGCGAGTTTGCTGACTGCTTCGATAAGCATAGCCATCTGTACTACACACGGCATATCGACAGTCGTGAGGTAAGCCATACCAACAAGAACGCCCTAGCCGATATCATACGCAAGTACGGCGAGGACAGCGACGAAGTGAAGGTCCGCATACGCGGCATGTTCCCGTCGCAGAGCTTCAACGGTTTCATACCGCGCGAAGCCGTGGCCGAAGCGATTGCCCGTGAGATTGATTACGACCCCGGCGCTGCGATCATCATGGCTGTGGACGTGGCGCGCTTCGGTAACGACGAGACGGTCATTGGCGTACGTCAAGGACGTGACGCACGAAGCATACCGTTCCGCGTGTTCAAGGGCTTGAAGACGACGCAGATCACAGAGATTGTTGCGCGTGAGGCCGACCGTATACGGCCTGACGCAATCGTCATCGAAAGCACGGGACCGGGCGCAGGTGTCATTGACCAGTTGAAGGACAAGGGGTATCGGGTACACGAGGTACACCCCGGTAGCGCTGCCGTCGAGTTCGACCGTTACGTCAATAAGCGTGCAGAGTATTGGAGCAAGATGCGCGATGCACTGTACGACTGGCTTGCCATACCGGACGACCCCGACCTTACCACACAGCTTACAAGCATCCTCTACACGCTGGACAGGCACGAACAGCGTACACGGCTAGAGGCCAAAGAGGATATGAAGAAACGCGGCCTACCCTCGCCGGACAGGGCTGATACCCTCGCCTTGACCTTTGGCGTCAGCATAGCTAGACGTGACCGCAATCTTGCGTATACTGCGCGGCGGGCACGCATGGCCACAACTGATTACGACCCTTACGCATAGGAGGCTCAAAAATGTCCTTTGGAGGACGCACGAAGACCGTCGTGCAGGAAGTCAAGGTTCCCGAACCCTTGCCGCCCGCCCCGGAGCGGACGGCCACAGAGACGGCAGCGCTGGCCGAAGAACAGCGCAGGCGCTTCGCCACGGGCCGGTCTGGCCGGGCGTCCACGATCCTGACAGGCGGCACGGGCGGCGCGGGCGGCGTCTCGGCGCTCCGCTTCCTCGGCGGCGCAGCGAGGACGTAAACGGCCATGCACATCGAACCGAAAGACGCTAAGCGCCTGTACGGGGAAGCGAAGTCTATTCGTTCCCCGCACGAACACGACATGCGGATGGCGGCTGCGTACTGCTTGCCGTGGGATTATTCGGCGTGGCAGTCTGACGGTCCTGCGACAATTCAGGGCATGTCGGGGGCGCGTCGCATCATGTACGACAGTACAGGTGTACGCTCCTTGCCCAAGTACGTCGCCATCCTGCAACGCATCGCAACACCTGACGGCCAGCGTTGGCATAACCTTCGTCCGTCCGACGTGGCGTTGCGTGCGAAGACCCGCGTACGGGACTACTTCGACCAACTCAACGATTTGCTGTTCCGGTATCGGTACAATCCGACAGCGGGTTTCATTTCGGCGTCTGGCGAAATGTACGGTTCGCTTGGCGCGTACGGTAACGCCCCGCTGTACATCGGACAGCGAAAGCCGAAGACCCGTGCGCAGCAGCCGGGCATACGCTACAAGGCGTGTCCTATCCGCGACGTGTTCTTCCTGACGGACGACGAAGGCGAAGTCGTTATCATCTTCCGTCGCTTCTGGTTGAACGTCCGTCAGTTCATGGTGAAGTTCCCCGGCCACCCGTTGCCCAAGTGCATGACACAGGGTATGACGGGACAGACGATACCGAACGAGAACAAGTATTTCGAGTTCGTACATATCGTCACGTACCGCGACCAGATGGAGTACGATCCGCAGGCGCTTGATGCTCGGCGTCATCCTGTCGTCGGTGTCTACCTGTCCGTCGAGAGCGAGGAATACATTGGCAAGGAAACGGGCTACCAGTCCTTGCCATACAAGATACCTCGAACGACAACCGTGGCCGGAAACCCATACGGCTACGCCCCGGCGACACAGGCCATGTCTGCGCTTGGTGGCGCGTCGGCTATGAAGAAGACGCAGTTGAAGCAAGGGCAGAAGGCGGTAGACCCCGTACTGCTTGCGCATGACGACGGCGTACTCAACGGTGAAGTTGACTTGCGCCCCGGCGCGATCAACTACGGCGGTGTGGACAGCCAAGGCCGTAAGCGTATCCAAGCGCTTGACACAGGGGACTTCCGTGTATCGGAAGTTCTGATCGACAACGAGCGTAGGGATATCGAAGACAGTTTCTTTGTGACGCTGTTCCAGATACTCACAGAGACGCCGGAAATGACGGCAACGGAAGTCGTGGAGCGTGTAGCCGAAAAGGCAGCACTGCTTGCGCCGACGATGGGCCGACTACAGACGGAGTTCCTTGGGCCGCTTATCGAGCGTGAGATTGACATTCTGACGGAGCTTGGCGTCATGCCGCCCATGCCGCCAGAACTGATCGAGGCGCGTGGCGAGTACGAAGTGGTGTACACGTCACCGATGGCGAAGGGCATGTACGCCGAAGAAGTCAGCGGCTTCATGCGTGCGTTCGAGTTCGCTATGGCTGCGGCCAACGCCACGCAAGACCCGTCGCATCTTGACCACTTCGAGTTGGACGTGGCCATACCGGAGATATCCGACTACATGGCTGTACCCGCTCGTTGGCTGGCAAGCGAAGACAGCGTGAAGGGTAAGCGCGACCAGCGCAACCAGCAGATGCAGCAACAGCAACTCTTGCAGAACGCCCCGGCGTTGGCAAGCGCTGCGAAGACTGCATCCGAAATGCAGGGAGCCGAAAATGCAGGGTAATGACGACTTCATCGACGCCGATCCGTTCGACCCGGAAGTCGTCAAGGCCGAAGAAGACAAAGCGTACGAACGCCGCGATACGGAGAGCGAGACGATCCGTGCGTATGTTGAACGGCGTAAGAGAGCGTACACCGCTGTCTTCCAAGCAGGGAACGCGGACCAAGGCGACATAGAGTTTGTCATGCTCGACCTTGCTGCGTTCTGCCGTGCGTACGAACCGACATTCAACCCGAACAACCAGAAGGTACAAGACCTGTTGGAAGGACGGCGAGAAGTCTTCCAACGTATCATGGCGTTTACGCGTCTGTCGCATGATACGTTGTTCACTATGTATGCAGACGCGAAGACACAAGGACAAAGGTAATGAAGAACTTCATGACCGGCCAGATTGCGTACAACGCCGAAGGCGGCGGGGGTGGTGGCGCACCCGGAGCCGAAGGCGCGGACGCAACTGCACACCCGGTCGCCGCCCCGTGGGCAGGCGCGCAGGGTATGTGGAGCATCGGTGAGGGGGAGGCGGCGAAGCCGTGGTACGAGAGTATCCCCGAACCGGAAGCGCGTGCCCATGTACAGGCCAAGGCATACGCCAACCCTGCGGAACTGGCACTCGCTAACTACAACCTGACCAAGCTGCAACGCGGCGCTGACGACGTGGTTGCCCTGCCGGGCAGTGACGCGTCGCCGGAAGTCATCAAGGCGTTTCAGCGCAAGCTCGGCGTACCGGACACACCGGACGGTTACAACGATACGCTGACCTTCGGTGACGGCGTACAGGTGGACCAGAAGTTTCTCGATTGGGGCAAACAGACGTTCCACAAGTACGGCCTCACGCCGACGCAGGCGAAGGGCGTTGCCGACGAGTGGAACGGTTTCATTGCGCAGCATAACGCCGCCGTGCTTGAAGCCGACAAGGCCGCGAACGATAAAGCGTTGGCCGAACTGACGACACGTTGGGGCACGGAGCTTGAACAGAACCGTGCAGCAGGGCAACGCGCCGTGTCGTCGTTGGGGCTGTCCAACGAACTGATCGAGCGTGTCGAAGCGAATATCGGAAGCGCGGCCATCGTTGAACTGCTTGCTGCAATCGGGCGCAAGTCCGACGAAGGCGGCTTCCTCGGCGGTCAGGGCGGCGACCCGAACGACCCTTCCAACATGTCCAAGGAACAGGCCAAGGCCAAGATTGCGGAGCTTAGCGGCGACGCAGAGTTCCAGAAGAAGTACACCGACCGGAACCACCCTTCCCACCGGGACGCTGTACAGATGATGGAAAAGCTGTTCGCGCGCACTTGACGCGTAGGCCGGTATCGCTTATGGACAGGGGAGCCGATCAGTTCGGCTCCCTTCTTCATTTGAGGGCCGCTTTGAGCGCACACCCCTCGTTCAAACCGGACTGGCGGTACTAACCGCAAACACAAGGGGTATCCTACAATGGCTGAAACCGTAGCCTCCTATAGCGTACCGGAACATCACGTCAAGATGTACACGGCGAACGTGCAGGCCGCGCTCAACAAGAAGGGCGGGCTGCTCGGCGGTCTTGTCTCGTCTTCGCCGTACAGCGGCGAGAAGGCGCAGGTTGTCAACTTCCTCGGTCCCGTCGAGTTCGTGGAACGGTCCACGCCGTACAGCGACACGAAGCTGTCGGAAGTCGAACACACGCAGCGCTGGATCACCGGCATCGAATACGACTGCGCCATCCTGATCGACCGTCTCGACGTTCTCAAAATGATCTACGAGCCGACCAGCCCGTACGTCGAGCGTATGCGGGAAGCCGCTGCGCGCAAGATGGACGAAATCATTATGGCCAAGTTCTTCGCCAACGCGAAGACCGGCAAGGATGGTACGACCGACACGCAGTTCCCGGCACGCGATATCATCGCGCACGGCGGCACGCGCATGTCCGTGGCCAAGCTGCGCGCCGCCCGCAAGCTGCTCAAGAAGCGGCATGTGGACCTGCGTACCAGCCGCCCGCTGATCGCCGTCACGTCGGAACAGACGGACGACCTGCTCGGTGAAGTCGCCGTCAACTCGTCCGACTACAACGCCGTGAAGCCGCTCGTGGATGGCGAAGTGTCGCAGTTCATGGGCTTCACCTTCGTACCGTACGAAGACAACGGTACGTCCACCAACGGTCGCGGCATCCCCACGGAAGCCGTGAGCGGACCCGCTACCATCCGCAACTGCCCTGTGTGGGTGCCGGACGGTATGCACTTCGGTGCGTGGGATGGGCTGTCCATCATCATCAGCCCGCGCCCCGACAAGAACAACATCAAGCAGGCTCATGCGACGTTCACCGCTGGTGCAACGCGTATCGAGGAAGGCAAGGTGTTGCAGTTGCAGTGCGTTGAAACGGGTACGCCGAACTAATCGGCGTACCTATCTGCCAACAGCCATAGCGCGTAGGGCTTCCCCCTACGCGCTCAACAGCCGAATGGAGGCACGTAGAAATGGCTACTCACCTTGCGAATGAACTGGTTGATGGTTTCCGCCGTTACCCGATTGACGACCACGGCAAGCTCCGTATGCAGTATTTCAGCATCGGGGCGCTTGCCGCTGCGTATACGCAGAACGACATGGTGAAGCTGTTCACCTTGCCGCCCGGTCGCAAGCGCATCCTGCCCGGCCTGTCGCGCATCAGCGTGTCGGCGCTCGGCGCGTCGCGCACCATCGACATTGGCCACGGCGACTACATGCGTCGCCCGCCCGACAACGATCTTGAGCTTGCCGATTACGACGCGTTTATCGACGGCATGGACGTTTCGTCCGCTGTCAACGGCGCTGCGTGGTCCACGGATATCAAGTTCGACTTGTACTCGATGGCGGAGGTTGACGTGTACATGACCATCCTCGGCGGCACCATGCCCATTGGGGCCACGGCGTCGGGGTATCTCGCGTACCTGTACGAATAATCCGTACATCAACTAGGAGGACGCCCCGATGTTCACAGCCGTACAGATCATCAATATCGGTTTGTCGAAGATCGGGGCTTCCCGCATTTCGGACATAAACCCGCCGCGTAGCAGCCTTGAGCGCTTCAACGCGGACAACTACGACCATTGGAAGCGGTCAGAACTGGCGAAGCGGCGTTGGGTTTTCGCGCTTGAAGAAAACTATGCGCTGCCGCATGTCGAGACGCTTACCAATGTGGAACGTCCGTACAAGTACGAGCTTCCTACGAAGTGTCTGCGCCCCGTACGCGAAAGGCATACGGAATGGCGGCAGCGCAAGCGGTTCATCTTTAGCGCCTATCCCGGCTTGCGCGTGACGTTCATCGAGAACGTGACCGAACCGGAGTTCGGCCCGATGTTCGTTGAAGTCCTTGCGGCACGCATCGCAATGGAGAACGTCGAGTACAACACGCAGTCGAACACGAAGTTCTCGACGGCCAAGGCGATGTACGATGAAGCTGTCACGCAAGCGGGGCAGATGAACGCATACGTAGTGGGACCGGAAGACGTAGCGGACGAAGATGAAAACTTCGATTTCGTAACGTCACGCTGGTAACACTATGGCTAAGGCATCACCGCACGTACGCTCATTCAACGCTGGCGAGTTCTCGGAACTACTAGAGGGCCGTACGGATATCGAAAGGTATCCGTCTTCTCTACGTAGCCTGTACAACTGCATTGCCGCACCGCAGGGACCGGCCATAAGCCGCAGCGGTACGGCGTTCGTCGTACCTGTCAGCGATCATGACCAAATGTCCATGCTACTCCCGTTCGTGTTCTCGGACGAGGACGCGAAGGTGCTTGAGTTCTCGAACGACCGTATCAGGTTCGTGGACGAGGACGGCATACAGATTTACGCACCCGTGGCCGACGTGACCGTAACGTCCGACGCGGGCGATCCTATCGTGTTCACGTCGGCGGCACTCGACGCTGCGGTAGGCGATGACGTGGTGCTGATCGGTCTGCCTGCCGACTATAACATGTCGGGAGAGATTGCGCGTATCATCGCTAAGGTTGGTGACGTTTATACGCTGGACTTCGACTATACGGAGGGCGTCAGCGTCGAGGACTTTGACGTAGCACGCGTGTACCACGTTCCGTGTACATACGATGAAGATAGTCGTATGCACCTACGGTACGTACAATCGGTAGACGTGGTGTACTTGCTTACCGCGTCACAGCGTACACGAAAGTTATCCCGCTTCGGTGACTACGACTGGCGGCTTGAGGAAGTCGAGTTTATCGACGGCCCGTTCATGCCTATCAATGAGACGCCTACCCGGCTCACGCCGAACGCGACGGGTAACGCCATACCGGATATGACAAGCAACACCGCGCCGTCTGGTACGTGCGCGGGTAGTAGCGTACGCGCAGCAGTTTCGGAAGACGCGAAGTTCTTGGGCCGTACGCTTAACTACCCATTGGGGGCGTCTGACTACTTCCATGCGTTCAGTGCCAATGATGAACAGTATTGGGCGGCGAACGCGCGGCAGGTAGGCACGATACAGTACACACCCGCTACGGCGTTTGTGTGCGACGGCTACACCATCTATGCGTCGAGAGACAATCAGGACACGCAATACCTATCCAAAGAATACAGCCCGTCGTCATGGACGTTCGAGGGCTATAACGGCTCGTCGTGGGAAGTGCTGGACCGACAGGAAGAATACGTGCTGTACGACAACAGCAAGTCGGTGTTCTTCAACATCGAGAACACAACAGCGTATTCGGCTTACCGGCTCAACATCACGAAGCTGGAGGCCAACGGGCCGATTGAGCCGCGTGTACGGCGCTTGACGATGCGCTCGACAACTTCGGCGTCTATCACGATCAATGCTTCGGCCACGACAGGTATCAATGCGGATGCGGGCTTTGTGGCGACAGACGTAGGACGGTTGATCCGGCTGAAAGGTTCGGACAACGCGTGGCGTCCGTGTGTCATCACGACAGTCAACAGCGCGACGCAGGTAGTCGTCAAGCTGCTTGGCGAACCACTTCCCGACACCCGCGCCATACGTGAGTGGCGCTTGGGCTACTGGTCCGATACGACAGGTTGGCCCATCGTGGGCGACTTCTACGAGGACCGCCTGTTCTTGGCGTCCACCGACGAATACCCCGACATGTTCGCGGGGTCCGTCGTGGGCGGGTACGAGACGTTTAGTCAGACCGACACATTTGGCGAGGTACTGGACGACAACGCCTTGGTGGGCCGTCTTAACTCCCGGCGTCTCGCACGCATCCGCTGGCTGTCCTCTGACGACAAGGGGCTGCTTATGGGGACAGGCAGCGAGGAATATACGCTGACCGCCCCGAACAGCGAACCGATGACGCCGCGCAACGTCAAGGCGAGGCCCGCAACGAGGCGCGGCAGCGCCAACGTCGAGCCGGTACGTGTGGACAGTCAAGTCCTCTACGTGCAGCGGAGTGGCCGTACCGTCCGTGAGTTCGCATACGTGTTCGAGGCTGACGGGTACAAATCGCCGTCCATGTCACAGTTGGCCAGCCATCTAGGCGCTGTGCCGTTTGTTGAAATGGACTACGCTGCCGAACCGCACTCGATCATCTGGATACGCCGTGCGGATGGTACACTCGTCGGTATGACCTACAACCGCGACGAGAACGTCGTGGGTTGGCACCGGCACAACCTGTCGGGCGGTGTAGTCGAAAGCCTTACCGTCATCCCGCAGAAGGATGGTTTGCAGGACGCGTTGTGGTGCGTCGTCAAACGTACTATAAACGGACAGACGCGCCGGTACATCGAACGGCTCACTCGCTTTTGGGACTTCGATACCACGCTGGACGAGGCGCACTTTGTTGACTGCGGCCTGCGTTACGTCGGCCCGCCCGTTGAGATTGTGTACGGGCTACAGCATCTTGAGGGTGAGACGGTGTACGGGCTTGCGGACAGCAAGCCTATCGGGCCGCTCGTCGTCACAAACGGTACGATTGAACTGCCGTACGAAGCCGAGAACATCATCGTTGGCCTTGGCTACGATAGCGAAGCCGAGACTTCACGTCTCGAAAACGGCGCTGCCGATGGTACGGCTATGGGTAAGGTCAAGCGTATCAACATAATTGTCCCGCACGTCTGGCGCAGCTTCGGCGGTCAGGTGGGCGTGTACAATGAGGAAGTCAAAGGGCCGGTGTACGAACCTCTTGTATACCCCGGCGACTTCTCACAGTTCGAGGATATCGAACTGTACACGGGGGAGCTAGACGCCATCACACCGTCGCTCGGATACGAGCGTCGTGGTTCGCTGTTCTTCCGTCGTCCCGCCTCGTCCCCGCTACCCTTCAACGTGATTGCGCTTATGCCGCAACTCAACACACAGGACCGCTAGATGCGTACGCCCATAACCTTCCGTAAGTTCCACTCCGAACACCTACGCTACCTGTCGCCACAGCATCTACAGAAGTACGACCATGCGTTGCTGATCGGTACAGAGTACATGGACGTGATAGACCGGAACTTTGCGATATCGGGGTGGGTGGGGAATACGTGTATCGGCGCGTGCGGGGCTATCGGCATCTACCCGCACAGAGCGCTAGGGTGGGCTATCTTGTCGGAAGAAGCATCACCGTATATGTTGCAGATCGTTCGCAAGGTGCGGGCGTACTTTGACGTAATGGCGTTCAAGCGTATCGAGGCAACGGTTCGGGCAGATTTTGAACACGGCCATCGGTTCGCGCGTATGCTAGGACTGACACAAGAGACACCCGTACCTATGCGCGCACACGGGCCGCAAGGTGAAGACGAGATACTATACGCACTGGTGAAGTGATATGGCAGGAGCATTAGGCATCATTGGCGCGATTGCGTCCGTCGTCAGCGGCGTCGTTGGCGCTATGGGCGCGATGCAAGCTGCGGAAGCGAACGCGCAAGCCGCCGAATACAACGCGAAGATCGCGGAGCGTAACGCCATCATTGCGGACCAGAACCGCAAGGCGGCGATGCAGCAGGCCGATATCGACGCGGACGATCATCGACGTGAGACGCGGCGCATACTCGCCTCGATACGAACGGCGTACGGCGCATCGGGTATCGAAATGGCTGGTTCGCCGCTGGACGTGCTGGAAGACACAGCGCTTGAGCGAGAGCTTGACACGCAGCGCATACAGTTCGAGGGCAAGGTGCGGAGCCGTGAAGGCGCTATCGCTATGCTCGGTCTACAGGAAGAAGCGACGCTATCGAAGATGCGGGCGCAGAACGAACGCACCGCCGGCCGGTACGCCGCGTTCGGCTCGGTCATCGGCGGCATTGGTAACGGTTTGGCGAGGCTGGCATAATGCCGAGAATACCGACAGTCACAACAGAAGTATCCGCAAAGACGCTGCGCAGCAACGCAGCATTACCGCAGACGCGTGCGTCTGGCGACGACTTCGGCGCGCAGATCGGGCGCGCTCTTGGCGACGTTGCTGTGGGTATCGACCGACTTGGCGCGGGGTTACAGGCGTATCACGAGAAGAAGCGCAGCGAGACGGTAGCCAATGCCGTAGCGCAATCCGACTTCACGCAGCGGGAAATGGCTATCCGCAACGAGGTAGGACCGGACGGCGCGGGCTACTACGACCGCGTGCGCGAGGAATACCTTGCGTTCGTTGACGCCGAAGCTGACAAGATCGAAGACAACATGGCGCGTACGGAATACCGTAACCGCATGTTGCAGCAGCTTCCCGGTATCTCGTCCCGCAGTGCTACGTACGAAGCATCCATCGCGGCGACGCACTCGAAAGAGCAAGCTAACGCGTCGCTCATGGCGTTGCAGAACAAGGTCATGGTGGACCCCACGCTGTACGATACGTACCTACAGCAAGGCTTTGACGTGATCGACACGCGTAGCGATGTTAACGCTACGATCCGTGAGGGTATGAAGGAACAGTGGCGCACCGATCTTGCGCGTATGCGTTTCGAGGGGATGCTTGAGAACGCGAAATCCGTGGCCGAACTGGACGCCATTGCCGGGGAGCTTACCGGCATCGGGGCGCAGGGGCAGACGGACGGCGAGGTTGATTGGACAAGCCAGTTCACGCCGGAAGACTACCGGCGCATGGTCAACGATATCGGTACGGCTCGTAGTGCGTTTGTCACACGAGCCGACGCGGACGCACGCGCTGCGCTCGATACGTTGACTGACAGGTCTAATGACGTGTCGGCGCTGATACCGCAGGAAGAACTTGAGGCCGTACAGCTTCTCGTGCGTCAGTCGGAAAACCCGATCACGGCGGCGCGTATGGCGCGCATCTTGCGCAACGAGGAAATCAAGAAGCAAAGCCGTACGCTCACGCCTGCGGAACTGCGCGCGCAGATCAATGCGGCCAACGGCAACCCCGGCTTGGCGTACCCCGGCGTGCCGCCTCGCCTGTCCACGGCGATCAATGACACCGTGCAGCGGTTCGACGTATCGGCGTCGTTCCTTGGCAACTTGGCGCACCGGGAGTATGGGCAGTATCTCGGAACGGGTACACCCGTACGTGGCAACCAGCAGTTCATGCCGGTGGCGACGCACGGCAATGTGGACCTGCGCAACATTCGTAGTGATGTTCTCGATGCTGCGATGGTGGCGGGCGAACTGTTCGGCGCACCGCTACAGCTTAACAGCGGCTTCCGTTCGCAGCAGCATCAGGATAACATTCGCGCATCGGGCGATCCGAACCGTGTTACCGTGGCGCGCGACAGTCACCACACCAGCGGTACGGCTATCGACATTTCGACCGTGGGCATGAGCGCCGCAGATCAGGGGCGTCTCGTTGCGTCGCTCGTGGACGCAGGTTTCACGGGCATCGGTCAATACGGAACGCACATACATGTCGACTTTAGGGCGGCGGTGCCTAGCAGCTTCCGCACGAACGAGGACGGTACGGCATGGGGCGGCTGGACGAACCTGTCGCCCGAAGTCACGGCAGAACTGGTGCGGCGCGGGTATGCCGGTGGCCTTAGTGCCTCGCAGATACAGCGCGCGCGCCCGGTCACGTATGCGGACGATATTGACTATACGCAGGGTACGTCTGTCACGGGAGCGGACGGACAGCCTGTCACGTCTGCTACGGGCGTGGCGCAGTTCACGTCAGGCACGTTCCTTGAAGTGATGCGCAAGCCCGGCGTAGCTGCGCGTATGGGTATCGACATTTCGGCCATGACCGAAGCGCAGTTGCTCGACTTGCGCAAAGACCCGAACGTGTCAATGATGGCGGCGGCAGCGTACGCCGAACAGAACAAGATTGCGTTGCAGTCGGCGCTAGGCCGTCCGATCAATGACGCCGAATTGTACATGGCGCATATGCTTGGGCCGGGCGGGGCTATCGCTCTTATCGGCGGTGTGAAGAATAACCCGAACGCCGCAGCAGCCGACTTGCTTCCGCAGGCCGCGTCGAACAATCGTAGCGTGTTCTACGAGAACGGTAGGCCGTTGACGGCGCAGCAGGTGTACAACCGTATTGCTGTGTCGTTCGATACGAGCCAGTCGCAGGTTACGTTTGGTGACAACCAGACGCGCCAGCAAATCCTGACAAACATGGAGCGTAACCTTACCAACGATCCTGTGACACACGCGCAGACGACAGGTACGTTCGTCATCACACCGTTGGACGCGTCGCAAGGTTTCGCCATGCGCGGATCGGAAGCGCGTGCCATTGCGGACTACTACAACATTCCGCTTGAGGGTATGAAACCATTTACGGAAGACGAAGCCAACTCGCTTGCCAAGGGCTTGAAGGACGGTAGCGTTGACGACGCCCTACAGATCATGAGCGCCATACAGGACATGGGGCCGCAGATGGCGCGTGCTGCCATCGCACAGCTTGGCGAGAAGGAACCCGTGTACGCTTACGCGGCGGGGCTACAGGCGAACAACGGCGGGTACGCTGCGTCCGATATCGTACGCGGACAGAAGCGGCTTGAAGAAAATCCGTCTATCAAGGACGGCTTGGGCGCTACCGACCGCGACATGTACGACGCGTTCGTACGCGCTACGGGCGGTTCGTTGTACGAGCTTGCGCCTGACCAGCGGCAGGCTATCCAGAACGCCGCTCTTGCGCATTACATCGAAACCGTCGTTGCCCGTGGCCGTGCCCAAAACTTTGACGAAGGGTTGTTCACCGCCAGCGTACAGGCCGTCATGGGCGGCACGCAGGGACGGCCTGCAATCGACAACGTGAACGGTCAGCCCACGGTGCTGCCACAAGGGCTGACGGGTAGCGACATGGAAACCGCTTTCCAGCGTATGACCGTGGATGACTGGACGCGCCTGTCCGTCGATAAACTTCCGCCTCGTTATCTTAACGGTGACGTGATCGCGCCGGACGATTTGGCAGGTGAGGCGATGATGCGTGCTGTTGGCAACGGTCATTACAAGATCATGTTGGGCGACGGCTCGTTTGCAGTGACTGGCGAAATGGGGCAGAACGGACGGCTCAACGCGTACGTGTTCGTACCGACCGCAGAAGAAATCCAGCGCATCGGCCAGCGTCCCGTACCGGATCGTACGTGGTCCATGACACCGCCGCCCGAACGCGACGAGTTGGTAGACCAAGACGGCTACCTGTCTCTTGACGAACAGACAAGGTTGCGCGAAATGTACGGGCCGTTGTGGGCGTTTGACGAATACGGGCGTTGGCTTGGCCCGGTTGAGGGGCAGCAGTAATGACGTTCTTTAACGAGGTAAACAGGGATGCTCTTAGTGTCGCACCGGACGCGGCGGCGACAGGTCCGCGCGTGGGCTTCCTTGAGAGTTGGGAAGTATCGTGGAACGAACAAGTACGTGGCGCAGCCATGTACGGTATCGAAGATCAGATGTGGCAGCTTGAAGACCAGCAAGCTCAAGTCATGCGCCGCGCGGGTATCGAGAACATTCCTTGGCTGTCCGAAGAAAGCCACGGCATATTCAACATACTGCCCGGCCCGGCTGGCGGCGTCGAGAACTATCTTGACGTAGCGCGCTTCTACGAGGACGGCGGCGACCCGGCATACGCTTCTAAGTTGGCCGACTATGACGCACGGATCGAAGAACTACGTGAACAGTTCCCCGAACTGAATTTGCGTACGTCTCGTGAAATGTGGGATAGTGTAAAAGCCCAAGCGCAGATGTACGAAGAACGCGCTATGGGCGACAGGCGTACCATCGGCGGGCACGTCGGTTCGTTCATCGGCGGCGCTATCGCGTCCATGAACCCGAACACCGATCCGCTCAACTTCATCACGCTTGGCGTCGGCGGCGTGGGTAAGACCGTCGTGGGGCGTATCGCCGGGCAGGCGGGCGCGCAGGGTGTGATCGAAGGCATAAACCAGATCACAGGTGTACAGGAACAGAGGCGTCTACTCGGCTTGGAATACGGCTTCGGTGACGCTGTTCAACGCGTGGCGGGCGCTGCGGTAGCGGGCGCTGCGCTTCAAGGCGCTGGCGAGGCGCTGGCGTTCGGCTTCCGGCGCTGGTTCCGCTCGACCCCGACCGACCCGGCTCCCCTGCCGGGCGTGACCGAACGCGCGCCGCTGCCTGACACGCGCATGGTGCCGCCGCAAGCCATACCAGCGGACGACACCTTGGCCGCAGCGAAGTTGACGCGCGCACCGGAAACGTACGTCAACTACCTACACGAACAGTCGCCGTTGTCGGCGTCAAGGCCGGGGCGCGCGCGTACAGTCCTCGACCTTGATTACATGACGACACGACTGGACGATTGGGATGGCGGGCGTCCGTGGGGGATAGTGCCGAAGACAGATACGGCCATCACCTTGCCGCGTAGCGACTTCATTGCGCCGGACTTGAGCCGGGCTGTCGAACGGTCGCAGATAGACGACATGGCACGCGAGGTTGATCCGCAGACGTTCACGCAGTACGACGCACTCGCCACGCGCAAAGAGACATACCAGCGCTGGATTGGCGAACTGTCTGGCGCTGACAACCCGACGCTGACAGCACGTATCGCAGAACTGGACGACAAGATTGACGCGCTTACGGTGCGCTTACAGGAACAGTCTGGTGAGCGTGCGGCCAAGACGCGTAAAGACATAGCGGCGTTGCAGGCGGAAAAGGAAACCGCCATCAATGAAGCCGCCAGTCCGAACGCGCCTGACGTTGCGCGCGTACGGCGTGAGTTGATGAAGACGGACGAGAAGATGCGCGACCTAGCGCCGCTCGTCAGCCGTGCCTATGCGCGCGCTCGTAACGAGTGGGCAGCGAGTGCGGAAGACCGTCAGGCCGTCATGCAGATGATGCGTGAGGGCCGTAAGACGCTGCCCGAAGTTGAGCGCGCCACGTCTGACAGGATCGTCAATGGTGCGCAGGCATTGGCTGATCGTGCGCCGATCCTGCAACAGCGCTACAAGGTTGAGGGTAAGGTACAGCCCGACGCGGACGCCGCTGACGTGGCGCGGGCAATCGTGGCCGAAAACGCTAAGGCTATGGACGACGCATTGGCGACATACCGTGCGGAGCTTGACACTATTCTCGGGACAGAGAAGAACGGTGAAATCGAGATAGGCGGCGTCAAGCTCAATCTCGACAAGGACGTGATATACGTTCCGAACGAAGCGGGCGAAGGTGGCGACAGACTGACCGTGCGCCAGCTTATCGAACGTAACAAACTGGATGAATACGAGCTAGAGGCTGTAACGACATGTTCACTGCGCAAGACTTCGTAACCTGCGTACAGGATAACTTGAAGGCGCGGAACTTCGGCCACAAGCGCATCAAGGAACTGACCGACGACTACAAGGCTATGGTTGCAGCGTACGAAGCGTCGGGCCGTACGACGGTTGACGCCGGTACGCTTGCCATGAAAGACTTGTTCGATGGCATGACGCGCGAGACGCAGGAACGGTTGAAGCGCACGACGGCCATGCTGGCGGTCCAAGCAGACAACATGTCTCGCATCGCTCAAGCCGACAACGTGGCAACCTCTACGTTCCTTATGGACGGCAAGCGCGGTAGCAAGGGCGTGGCCGTCGCGCGTGCGGCTGTCTCGCTCATTGAGGATGATCCACGTTTCAACGGGCTGTCGTATAGCGGACGGAAGGAAACCGTACGTGGCGAACTGTACGCCATCTTCAATGACGTGTTGGAGAAGGTGGGCAAGGGCGCGTTCGGTATGCAGAAAGGCAAGGCGCACCTTCCGAACATCATACGCGAGATTAAGGGGGAAGCGACAGGCGACGCCGCCGCGCGTGAGTTTGCCCGCTCGTGGCAGAAGATACAGGACTATACTGTTGACCTGTTCGAGCAGGCTGGCGGTTCGATGCGCCGGTTGCAGAACTATATCCCGCAGTCGCAGAACGCTGTCAAGATGCACAGGGCTGGTGTTGACCGTTGGGTTAGCGTACACATGAACGCGCTCGATTGGAACAACATGCGCTGGCCCGATGGCAAGCTCATTCCGCCCGCAGAGCGGGAGAGTGTGCTAAGGCAGGTGTACGAGACGCTTACGACGGACGGTGCGTCCAAGGTGGACCCGACGAAGTTTCGTGGACGCGGGCGCGCTGTCGGTAACATGCTTGAGAACCATCGGTTCCTGCACTACAAGGACGCACAGTCTTGGTTGGACGTACACAACGAGTTTGGTGACGGCAACGTGTTCGATACGTTCGTCAGGCATATCGAGGAAATGTCGCACCGCATCGCGCTTGTTGAGACGTTCGGACCTAACCCCGAAATGACGGCGCTCAACATCGGCAGCATCGTACGCAAGCGCGCGGGGGAGCTAGGTCCGAAGGAACTACGCGACGCCGAAGCCGTCATGAAGAACAAGTTCGAGCCGATGCTTGAGACGGTCATGCGGCAGAACCCGATGGACCCGGAGAGCGTGAGCGGCAATCTCGTCGTAGGCGCGGCAAACATTCTCACGTCCGCACAGCTAGGTAGCGCGTCGTTCTTGGCCATACCGGGCGACTTCATGCAGACCGCCGCCGTGCGCGCCTTGAACAACATGGGGCTGTTCGACGGCGTGGGCTTCTACGTCAAGTCGCTGGCAAGCGACCCGAAGTTCATGCGCGAGATATCAACACAGTCGGGTTTCGTCATGGACGAGGTTGTCATGTCAACCTATTCCTCGACGCGCTTTACCGGACTGGCGACACACGGCCCCGCCGTGACACGTCGTATCAGCGAGGCGACCATGCGGCTGTCCCTGCTTAGCGGCCACACACGAGCCGCAAGGTGGGCGACACAGGCAGAGTTTATGGGGCTGATGAACCGTATGCGCGACACGTCGTACGAGAACCTGCCTTTCCAACGTGTCATGGAACGGTATGGTATCACAAAGGACGAGTGGGACGCGCTGCGCCAGAACGTCGGTACGTGGACACCGCGTAAAGACGTATCGTTCATGCGTCCTATCGACATACTGCAAACCAACGTGCCGAACAAACAACTTCTGTACAGGAAGTTCCAAGGCATGATTATGGAAGAAAGCCGACGCATGGTGCCGGAAGCAACCATCGAAGCGGCTACCATGATGAAGGGTACGACACGTCCTGACACACTACCCGGCGCGTTGCTGCACAGCTTCTCCATGTACAAGAACTTCCCCGTGTCGTTCGCCATGATATACGGACGGCTTGGCATGACGGCGCGTACGGTCAAGGGGCGACTGGCGTTCTACGCCGGGCTTGGCGCGGGCATGACGATGGTGGGCGCGCTAGGCACACAGATGCGCGAGATATCCCGTGGCCGCGACCCCTTGCCGATGGACAACGCCGCCTTTATAGGTAAGGCGTTTCTGTCGGGCGGCGCGTTGTCCATATGGGGCGACTTCCTGTTCAACGGGATCAACGAGTACGGTTCCGGCCCGCAGGACGTGGCGGCTGGTCCGATCATCGGTTTCCTTGGTGATACGACAGACCTGTTGCTAGGCGACGTGTTTCAATGGGCCGACACCATCGGCACGTTGGGCGGGGACTTTGAGAGTACGACGGCAGCTAAGGCCGTCGAGTGGGCGCGTAGGTACACGCCCGGTGCGTCTATCTGGTGGGCGCGTCTGGCATTGGAGAGACAAGTGTTCGACCGGCTACAGAACATTGCCGATCCGAACGCGTATCAGAAACGGCGACAGCGTACGCAGAAACAGCTACGTGACCGTGGACAGACAAACTGGTGGGCACCGGGGCAGTTCACTCCCGACCGTCTGCCACAGGTATTCTAGGAGATAAAGAGAAATGGCCATCGCTGTTGAGACTGTCGCCGTACGTGTCCTTAACGTACAGACCGGCGTTGAGATACCCGTCAACATGCCGCTGTTTGCGGCGAACGAAGTGTTCGTCTACTACGGAAAGGCATCACTGCTTGCCGAGTACAACGTGGACTACACCGTCGAGTTGGACGCGCCGAACTTCAATACGTTCATCATCACGCCGTTGGCGTCCTTGTTGACAAAGATCAACGATCTTATCAACGAAGACCCGACCGAAACAAACTACGTGACGATCCGGCGTACACTCGACAACACGACCGAAGCAACATCGGCGGGCGTGCGCCATACGCCCTTTACGTCTCGTGAGTTTGAACGCACGATCATGCGTTTCCAGCAGATCACGGAGCGCCTCAACCGTGCGCTCGTGCTGTCCCCGAACTTCGTGGGCGACGAAAGCCTGTTGGAGTTGCAGGAGGTTCTACCGAACCGCACGCTGCAAACCGATATGACAGGTACGCGTATCGTGCCCGGCCCTACCGCTGACGAAGTGGCGAACGCGCAGGAGTATGCGAACCAAGCGGTAGCCGCGCGTGACGCGTCCGTCGTGGCGCAGGGTCTTTCCGAAGACGCCAGAGACGCGTCTGTCCTCGCACGCAATGCGGCCATCGCTGCACAGACCGGAGCAGAGACAGCGCAGGGGCTTTCTGAAACGGCTCAAGGCTTGTCGGAAGACGCACGCGACGCGGCCAACATCGCACAGGGTCTTGCCGAGACTGCACAGTTGGGCGCAGAGACTGCACAGTTGGGCGCAGAGACGGCGCAAGGATTAGCGGAAGCCGCACGGGACGAGGCAGTCAACCGACTTGAGAACGCGGCAGGCGCAGTCCGGCATGACGTTGTACAGACGCTTACGGACGGTGCGAAGCTACAGGCGCGTGTCAACGTACAGGCTGCGAACCGTTTGACGGAAAGCGGCTTCCTGCACAAAGCCAACAAGCGTACGTGCCTTATCGACCGCACGGGCAACGGCACGCTGTCTGTCAAGGCCGGGACTATCGTTGAGGTTGACGGCAACATATTCAGCTACGCCAACGCGGAAGCTATCACCATGCCGTCGCTTGCCGCAGGCGATGACGTGGCCGTATGGATACGTCCTGACGGACAGCCCGTGGCGACACTGGACCACGTATCGCCGCCTGTTGCCAACTCCCGTATGATTGGTGGCGGGCACTACGCACCGGGCGGTAACGCAGCCGCGCAGGCCGGTGGCAACACGACCGCACAGTTCAACCCGTACTCATTGTGGGACGAGAAGTTCAGGCCCGTATGTTTCGATCCGCGTGGCATGGCGCTGATCGCTGACGAGTTTTGGTGCGACATTTACCTGCTTGGCGTAGACCATCATATCAACGGTACGTCGCGCTACAATGTCACGATTGCTGACGGATCGTCCCCGCCGAAGATACCTACGCTGTTTGGTGGCAACGGCTCAACGGCGTACGGTTCGCTGACGTGGTGGGAAGCGTCCGAAGTTATGAAGTCGCACGCCAAGCAACTTCTCGACTACGCCGAGTTTGCCGCTGCCATGTACGGCACGACAGAAGGAAGTGGCGGCGGGACCGATCCTGTCTCGACAATCCTTCGTGCGGCGTACACGTCGAAGTGGGGCATCATGTTGGCCACGGGTAACTTGTGGGTGTGGGGCCGCGACTTTGGCGGGCCGTTCGCAAGCGCGGCTTGGTCAAACACAGCAGGCGGACGTGGACAGGTGTACAACCAATCGAACGTCGCGCTATTCGGCGGGTATTGGTTCTTCTCTGCCGAGGCCGGTTCGCGTGCGTCGCTTTGGGCCCATTTGCCCTCGAACTCGAATTACGGCATTTCGGCGCGGGGCCGCAGTGACCACCTGATCCTTGCTTAGCACACCCGAAAGGGTGGGCGTTAACCGACAGACTAGCGACGATGAACATTGTACAGGACGTAAGCCCGCACCGGCAACTTGCTATAGTTGAACGGTACGAGCGTTTCGTAAACTACATGTATCCGATCTTGCAGAACGCACCGCGTAAGCATGGCGTCGTACGAGACGAAGTGCTGCGCGCCATGTTCGCACAAGTCGAGTTGTTCATCGTCGCTGGTAAATCAAACCAAGCATCACGTCTATACACCGCAGACGCGAACCTGTCGTTGCTGCGGTTCTGGTTGCGTTTCATTGTACAACCCAACGTAAAGATCATAGCACCTAACCAACACCACACAGCTTTAGAACACCTTACAGAAGTGGGCGCTATGCTAGGAGCGTGGATACGTACAACGAAACACAAAGGTTGAAAGGGGTAATGAGCGTGCGTCGCGCTATTCGGCGGGAATTGGAACAACTCTGCCGAGGCCGGTTCGCGTGCGTCGAATTGGAACAATTTGCCCTCGAACTCGAATAACAACATTTCGGCGCGGGGCCGCAGTGACTATTAGTCTTCGCGCTCCGTATCGGTTACGGCCATACGGGCAGACCTACATAATAGTGGTCAGCCTTTTCAACCTGCTTCGGCGAATACACTAAGAGGTTCAGTACAGCGGGGAGTACGTTAAACAGAAACCCGCGACTGGCATATACGGGGGCACAGTGGGCAAGAAGTACAAGCGACTGATCGAACAGATCACGTCGCCAGAGAACATGCGGAACGCTTACAAGCTGACCGCCAAGGGCAGACGGTACACGCCGGGCTATCTTCAATTCAAGGAATATGCGGAAGTCAATCTAGCAAGGTTGGCCGACGAGTTGTACAGCGGAACATACATTTCAGGCGAACCGCATCACTTCTTTGTGTACGAACCAAAGCCCCGTCTGATAACCGCACTGCCTTTCCGCGACCGTGTAGCACAACATGCGGTGTACGGAATACTCAATCCGATATTCGATAGCACGTTACTTCCTCGTACCTTCGCGTGCCGTAAAGGCAAGGGTACACACGAGGGCGTTAAGGCTGTACAGTCTGACTTGAGGCGGCTAGGCCAACCGATGTACTTCTTGAAGACGGATTTCTCAAAGTTCTTTCCGTCTATCAGGCGCGACGTTCTGCACCAGATGATCCGCAAGAAGATATCGTGTCGCGGTACGATGCGTGTACTAGAAGCAATGATAGAGCCGGAAGGTGTAGGCTTGCCAATCGGCAGTCTCACGTCACAGCTATTCGCCAATGTGTACGGCGGTGCGCTTGACCGATACGTTCACACCGAACTAGGTATGCGCTACTGGTATCGGTACATGGACGACGTTGTGATCCTACACAAAGACGTGGCGTTACTACACGACGTACGTAAACGCATACAGGACTTCTCGGAACGTGAGCTAGGCTTGCGGTTTTCCAAATGGTCCATAGCGCCCGTGTCGCGGGGCATCAACTTCCTTGGCTACAGGATATGGGCGTCTCACAAGCTGTTGCGAAAGCAGAGCATCGTGCGGGCTAAGCGCGCTGTACAAGCAATGCGTAGACAAAACCGCCTTGATGATTTAAGACGGTTCGCAGCTTCGTGGGGCGGTCATGCCATGTGGGCTGATGCTCACCGGCTCCTACTCACTCTTGGCTTAGAGGACTGGCAGATGAAAGTCATCAACACCCTATCCGATCTTGAGGCCGTACGCGGCACACCTGACTTTGCGGAAGCGCTCAACCGCATCGCCGGTTCGCTCACCCGAACGTCGGACGTGGCCGAGTACCCACCGGAATACAACACGCCCGAATACGACGGCCCTACCATCGAACCCGACTGGCAGGAAGTCGAAGACCTTTCGACCGTCGAGCGGTTCGGCGTGACGAAGCAATGGGTACTGGACGAACTGGCGGCTTTGGAGGCGTGACCGTGGAACTGACATACGATCTTATCAAGCGTATCGCACGCAGTACGCCCGACAAGTCCAACACCAATAGCTTCCTTATCGCGTACCGCGAATACGGCAAGCAGTTCGGGTTGGACCAGCCGCACCGCCTTGCGCAGTTGCTTCCGCAGCTTATGCACGAGAGCGCGGAGTTTCGGTACGACCGGGAGATTTGGGGACCGACGCCCGCACAGCAGCGGTACGACACGCGTACCGATTTGGGCAACACGCCCGAACGCGACGGCGACGGCGAACTGTACAAGGGCCGTTCACCTATTCAGGTGACAGGCAAGGCGAACTATGCGGAGTTTACCGCGTGGTGCCGGAAGAACATTTCGGCCAACGCTCCCGACTTCGTACGCCAGCCGGACCTTATCAACACCGATCCGTGGGAAGGCTTGGCGGTCTTCTGGTACTGGTCCACGCGCAACCTCAATCGGTACGCCGACCAAGGCGATATCGAAATGGTCACGCGTCGGATCAACGGTGGCCTCAACGGTTACGCCGACCGGCTCGTGCTGTACACACGCACCGCGCTCGTCCTGCTTGGTTACGGCCCGACCGACGTACGCCGCTTCCAAGAAGTAGCGAAGCGGGACGGAACGTACACCGGCACAGTGGACGGGCTGGACGGCCCGCGCACCCGCGCAGCCCTGCACAAGACGCTTGTGCGCGCCGTGCCGCAGGCGCAGCGCGCGCCGGAAGTCAGCGACGCGCCGGTTGTCTCGACCGAAGCGGCGGTGCCTACGCAGATCGACAAGCCTGTCACCCGCACGTCCGGCTTTTGGGAACGCATCGGGCAGCTTGCGGGTTTGGGCGGTATCGGTGGCGCAGCGGCGTTCCTGCAAGACTGGCGCGTCGTCCTCGCCATCACGGGCGCGCTGATCGTTCTCGCCGTCGTCGGCCTGTTGCTGCACAAGCGTCTCATTGACGCGGGCAAGAGCATCAAGGCCGCGTTGAGGGAAAGCACATGAGCTACGTGAAACTCGCCGCAGTCGCGGCCATCATCGTGAGCGTCCTGTCCGCTGCGTACATCGTGTACCGACATGGGCAGGACGCAGAACGTCAACGAGTGGAAAGAGAGAACACCGATGCGGCGGGGCAGGCTAATGAAGCTGCTATGTCTTGGCGTGATTGTAATGAACGTAGCGGCGTGTACCACTTCGACACCGGCAAGTGTGTCTGGACTTCGGCAGGCAATCGGTAACACGGTGCCGGGGGCGCAGGGGGCGACGCTCCGTGACCAAGACAAGATTGACGAGCATGTAGCGCGGGCTTGCGCTGCGAACGTGTATACTAGGAGCGAGTGTCAACGGCATACTGACGCAAGCTCACAACGGCGGGGCGAACTGTAGGACTATGGCGGCGATGGACGAGGTACACGTCACACTCATACTGTCCAAGTTTGACGAGATAAACCGTCAGCTTGCCGACGACCGCAGGGATAGCGCCGAAAGTCGCCGCCGTATGTACGAGCGCTTGGACTTGATGCAGGGTGACGTACGAGACTTGAAGCAGAAGTCGAGCGAGACGGCTAAGGCTGTCGAAGACCTTGTGCCAAAGGTCAAGCGGTTTGCCGACATGGAAGCGCAAGCCAAAGGCGCTGGCCGTCTCGGACGTGCGTTGTGGTGGATAGGCGGCATACTGATCGGCATTGCCGCCTACCTGTACAGCATCAAGGCGCAGTTGCTTTCGCTGTTTCGTTGACACGCGTACGCAGCAAGTCGGCTATGTCGTACTTAACGTCATGCAGTCGCTTGTGCGTACGCTTCCGCCCCGCGTCTTCCTCACGAAAGCGTTGCACCAGTTGCTTGAACGCTTCGTCTAGCTGTTCGGCCTTGAAGGCGTCCGGCTGTCTCGCCTCGATCATCACCAGATCGTAGAGGATCGCACCGCGCCGGGCACGGCGGTTGTTGAACGCCTGCCGACAGGGCGTACCGCAGAAGTCCGCGCTGTACTGGCGAGGTTGGAAGCTGCCGCCGCACTCGATACATGCTTTCATTCTTTCCGGCCCTCCTGCGGCCTCGTAGCTCACTCGTCTAAACGCTTCGATCGCACGGTTTGAACGTCACGTCAAGTTCATTGTCTTGCGCATGGCGGGCGTCAGTACCTCGTCGCTAAACGGGACGCCATAGACTTCCGTACAGCCTGTCGCCACGAGCATGTTTATGATATGGCGGGCCGTCGTCTCGCTATAGGCTTCGGCTATCAGGACGCACGGGTTGAGCATAGCGCCGTTCCTATCCTGACCGCAAACGAATACGCAGTGCGGATAGTTTGGAACGCGGGCATGAATGTAGTACATCATCGTAGTGTCACCAGTACGTCTTTGCTTCCTTCGGGGCGGATCACCTGTAGCGTCTTGCCTCGTATCTCGACAGGCGATGCGAACGTACCTTCAAGCCGCTGTCTAATGTCCTTGTCGGTCTTGTTAGCGTATATCGGTTCGTTCGCTTTGACAACCGCTATCGCTTGCGGCATCGTCATCGAACCAACGCCGCTGGCCTCCATGCTGGTTATCAGCGTCTCGGCCAACCGCAGCCGCAGGGTGTTTGTGTTCGGTTGCAGGTTCGTCAAGCGCAGCACGCCTACTATGTCGCCAGTCGGTATCTTGACGCCTTCCTTGTGGAACCATAGCGGCTTCTCACTCGCCAATGTGTATTGCATCTTGGCGTCGTCAAGTCGTACCCATGCGTTGCGCTCGTTGTCCTGCATCCCGTAGTCCTCGCAATCCTGTTGCGAGGCGTTGAGTAAGGTGAAAGCAATACGCGTCTTGTACACGATACCGGATGCACCACGGCTGATATCCATGTTGCCTATCCGGTCTTCCTGCCTAGAGCTACCAGCCTTGACAGTGTGGTGGGCCACCAGCGTAGCGACATTGGCCTCACGGGCGACACGCTTCATCACCTTCATGACGGCGTTCATCTTGGGGTTGTCGCCTTCGTCTACCTCGTGCATGTCCACGAGCGGATCGTACGCCGTTATACCAATGTCAGGATCGGACGCCAGTTCGATTAGCTGTCGTACCATTTCGTCATTGATGACGGCGCGGCTACCCGCTTCCGAGACGAGCCGCAAGTCTACGTCTTCCGACGACAGAAGCATGACGCTGTTCTTGACTTCGTTGTAGTCAAGTCCATACAGATCACACACGGCGTACAGGCGGCGTGACTGTTCCATCCTGTCGTCTTCACCATTGTACACGATGCTCTTGCATTTCGTGTGGCACTTGTATGGGCCGAAGTCCTTGCCTACCGCCATGTGCGCGACGATGGCTAGTATGAGTGACGACTTGCCCGCGCTACCCGGTGCGAGGATAAGCGTTAGCTCGTGTAGCATAAGCATACGGTCCAGCATCCACGGGCGCGGCGACATTGCGAGGGGATCGAGCGCGTTGCCGAAGCCTATGGACGAGGACGCAAAGACAGAAGGCGGCGGGCTGACCGTGGGGACAGCCGAGAACAGCATTTCGGGGTCCAGCCTACCAACGTCAGCCGTGCCGTAATAAGCGGCGTTCTCGACCTTCTGTAGCAACTCGTCTAGTTGCCACGGCGGCGTACACCTGTCGTTCCAGAAGTCTCGCATGAGCGAGAACGCCGTCTCGACGGACAGCGACATTTCACGTACGAGACGCGCCGCTGTTACGAATGTGGTTTCGTCGCCTCGCGCGCCCTCGACGGCCACGGGCGCGGTTTCGAGGTAGCGGATTGCAGCTTGGATATTTGCGTCGGTATCGTTGGCCGTGAAGTCGCCAGCCTTACGCGTGTATGGGGCGCGTAGCAACCGCTCGATTGTAAACGGTATCCATTCCGGCGTACGGTCATGTACTATCTCGTAAGTGTTGCCGTTGATTGACGAACCGGGAGCCAGCACATACCCGTGGTGTGACCGAACGTCCACGTCACGCGCAATAGGTGCGTTCGCACTATCTGGTCCCTCGAAATAGCAATGGAAACCGCCAGATGGTGTACGGACAACAAGTGTCTCATACGAACCACCAAGTTGCATGTACGAGTTGTGGCCATCCTTGCCGTCCTTTACGTCAACGTCGATGACGATACGGTCTGTGCAGTCTACCCCTACGTTATAGTCCTTCTCTATACGCAGCACCGGATCGGTCCACATGCGGCGTATAGTATCAGGGTCCGTCGTGGCAATGTCGTACCATGACGTTCCTTCGTATAGTGGTTCTTTGCCGTCTGGCACGCAAGGGAAGACTGGAAACCCACGTCCCGCCCAAGCAAGCGCCGCTTGTAGCTTGCTCATGGGTACGTCAGTCTTTGAAGTTCTTCGTGTCCAGCCTATAGGTTCGCTTCAACTCACCCGGTACGATCCGTCCGCGCTTGAGCTTGGCGTTGATGCGCGCGAACAGCGGCCCCATCTTCTGTTGCATGTCCCGCGACGAGACAAACAGGTCCGGTTCGTACGCTTCATCGTATAGCGTCTTGAGCGGCACGTCCGTATTCGGTTTCGTGTCCAGCAGATTGAATACTCGCTGTTGCAGTTCTGTCAGTTTATTTGACATATCGCGTGTCTTCCCATGCCCCGACAGCGACAGGTAGCCCCGTCGCCCATTCCGGTAGTCTCGACATGACTTCCCCGAAATGGTCCTCGTTTAAGTCCTGACGATGCGCGTCAGGTTCGCTAAGTATTTCGTCATGTACCGTCAAGATGACGGGGTAGCCCGCTGCCTCGACGTTAAACATTGCGTAGATAAGCAGGTCCGCAGCGACGGCCTGCACTATGTTTTCGCACTGGTGCCCTCCATACAGTGATTGTTTCTTCCACTGTTTTGTCAGGCTGTCAACTCCCCAATACGTTACCTTGCGCCTTACGCGCGTACGTTCCTCGCCCGTGGTCTTGTCGATATACGGTACAAGTTCCTCGACTACTTCCGGGTTAGAGTAGCATAGCATACGACCAGACGGCAGGATGCACCACAAGCACCGCTGGTCCGAGTAGTACGAGACACGTCCACCAGCGCAGTACACGACATTGCCCGGCGAGGCCACGGCTTCGATAGCGGCGTCCTGATAATCCCACCACGACTGTACGACTTCGGCGTTGGCAGCACGCCAGTTGTCCACGAGTACCTGTAGTGCCGTCCACTCACGAGCGAACAGGTCGTAGCGGTTCGTACCCTTCTGATGGTAGCGCCATTCCGTACGGTCCCACTGGTCCGTAGGCGTAGCGTCGAACACCGGCTTGGACAAGTCGAACGGGTTGACGCCGTACGTCGCGCCCATTGTCAGGTACGCACCGACGCCGCCTTGGTATCCAAGCGCCAGTTCTTGCACCTTGCCTATCTGTCGTTTCTGTCCCTTGCCGACGCTTTCGACAGGTACACCGAACGACCGTGCGTACGCCAGCTTGTACAAGTCTTCGCCTATCTTGGCGTCGAAGTCACGGAACGCCTGTAGCTTCCACATTTCGCCAGCCAGCCATGCGTTGACACGTCCCTCGATGTTCGAGAAGTCGCCGCCGACGAACTTCTTACCCGTGGCCGCAACGATCATGCTGCGCAACGCCTTGGACAGAAGGTCCAGTGGTTCGAGCGGCCCGTGTACGACAGTGATTAGTTCGTATATGTCCTTGATACCGAACTCGCTGTTAAGCAGTTCGTGTAACCAGCGTATCTTGCCTTGCAAGAACTTGTCGTCAGGATCGACGCGCGGGAAGTTCTGCGGCTGGACAAGTCGGCCAGCCCATCGTCCGGTTGATGCGCCGTGCCAGTTGAGCAATCCGCGAATACGATTGTCGTTCGACACGCATTGCTGCATCGCACGATACTTCGCCGTGCTTGTCTTCCATGCCGCCTGCCGCAGCTTGATAACCTGTTGGGCCGTGTCGTCGCTGCGCAGCCCGGCGAGGAACACAACGTCCTCGACTTCGCCCTTCGCCAGCGACGTGCAATCAACGCCGCGCGCGTTGAGCCATGCGATGATCTTGGCGTCGTTGCTGCACTTCGGTACTTGCCTGTTTGTCATTTCGCGCATGACGCTATCGTTACGCTTCTTCGCGTACTCGACTAGCTGCGCGCTACGCTCGACGGCATGTATGTCAATGGCAATACCCCGCTCATTGATAAGCTGGTCGAACTCCCATATCTGGCGCTGGTACGCGGATAGTTGCGGCAAGTTCTTGTCGGCTGCGGCTTCGGTACGAACGTCTTGGTCCGCGTACGCCATCAACCGTTCGATGTTGTCGCCGTCATCCCACCACGTAATGCTACCGTCCTCGTTGAAGCGGCGGGGTTTCGCCATCTTCATCATGAGGTTGTGGCCCGCCATGTCTTTGCGGAAGTCTTGGCCGAGCGCCGTGCCTAGCATGTCCAGCCCTTGAGGCAGGGCGACAGCGGCGGCACGTGCCATCGTACAGTCTTGTTGCTGGATAGTCATGCGCGGCCAGTGCGGGCAGATGCGCGCGACGACTACGTTGTTCCATATGGTACGCTCGAACGCTGCGTTGTGGATGACGATGCGCCCGCCGTTCCGTACGTGGTCAAGCAGTAAGGCCGGATCGGGGTAACCCGGCCTCCACTGGTACACGTTCTGGTCATGCTCAAACCAGTACGAGAAACCCCACGGCCATGTGCTAGGGTCTTCGGCATAGCGGAACACACCGGACTTTTTAAGGTCCGTTGCGCTACGCGTTTCAAAGTCTAGGTGGACCGTGAGGTTTTCGTACACGTCAGCTATTCCGTTCGTGGTAGTCGTACTCGTCTTCGGGAAGCGCAATACGCGTCGGCTGGAACACGGCGCGGTTGAGCCACATGAACGCTTCCTGAATGTTCGTGACGGCGAGTGCCATCATACGGGCGTCGTGCGGCGGCTTCTGACCGTTGGCCTCTGCGGCGGTGTTGTCACGGCGCATGGCGTCAATCTGGCGCAACACGCGTTCTTCCAGCACCTTGTTCTGGTTGACAAGCTCAACCTTGTCGTCCGTCTGCGCGACGTAACCAGCGACAGGCAGTCCCTTGTGTTCGGACATAGCAGTCTCTCCTAGTTGACGGGAAGGTGGGCCGGATCACACGGCCCTTACGGTACTAACCCCGTATGGTGTACGCGTTCAGTTCATGAACGAGTAGTCGTCATCCCCTCCCGGTGCGGGCTGTGCCGGTGCGGGTTGCACAGGCTGGCCCGGCATCTGCGGCGGGGTGTACGTGGTCTGCGGGATGGCAGGAGCGGCGGCAGGCTGTGCCGGTGCGCCACCATAGCCAGCGGGCATACCCGGCGTCCCTGCGGGCGGCTGACCACCCTGCGGCATACGCGACATGTCGGGCCGGGAGATAGGCGCGGCCACGTTCTTGACGCCTTGGAACGTCTTCGTCGGATCGGGCGCACCGCCGCCGAACTTCGTGTCGTCGCCAATAATCATGACGCTCTGCAACCCGAACGCCACGCCCTTCTTGCGAGGGTCTTTGAAGGGGTACGCGGCGATAGCGCAGATCGCCCACACGCCGGGGTACACCTTGCTACGGTCAACGATGGGGTTGTACCGCGTGTCCACGAGCGGCGGCTTGTACTTCGACGTACACGACATGAAGACGCAGCCGGGCGTGAAGCCGCCAAACTTGATCTTCTCTGCCTGATCGCGGAAGGGGCTGTACAGGCCGTAGTATTGCTGCGTGTCCGCATCCCAATGGTCTGCGAACTCGCGTGCGCAGATGGCGAAGTATTCTTGGGCCAGCAGGGAGAAGTCGGCGTAGGGCGTGAACAGCAGCGACGCGCCGAACTTCGGGTTAGGCATCTGTTGCGTCGCCTGCGGCAACTCGAACAAGTTGTCGAAGGCCAGTCGCACAGGGCCGGTGAGGAAATCGTTGGTCTGGTTGCCGTCCTTGTCCAACACGCGCTGGATAGGAACGGCTTGCGCTGTCTGGTGTATCCACTGGTCGCCAACGATGCTGTCTCGTACGCAGGTAGTTGTCATTTCAGTCTGTCTCCTGTGAAGGTGTAGGTGCTGGTAGAGCCGCGCTAATCTGTCCAAATGCTGTGACTGCTCTGTTTACTGGTGGGCGCGGATCATCGTCATCAACAACCGTAAGGTTGCCGGATGATTGCTTGAGCGTCAGGAACGCAAGCGCCTGTCGCGCTTCTTCCGCCGCCTTGTTCTTGCGGCCTCGTCCTGCCCGCCTCTTGAACGCTTCGACTACTAGCTTCTCTGCGTTCGTGATGGGTATGATCTTCTTTTCGTACACGTCGTCGAGCGGTACGCCAGCGAGGGACGCGACCTTCTTTGCCACGTCGTCTATCTCACCGTACCACTGGCGGCGTGCGTGTACCTCGACCAGCTTCTTGCCCGGTACGTGATAGCCGTTCTTGATAAGCGTCTCAATCTGCGCGTCCACGTCGTCAAGGAACTTGCGCAGCATCGGGGCGTGCAGCGATATGTACGCCAGCCTGTCAATGTCGAGCGTGGCCGCAACGGGTAGGTCAGGCTTACGGATTTCAGGGATCGTCTTGAACTGGTTGCCAACAGCCTTGACGGCCAGCGCCTCGCGCGCCGGGCAGATGGTGCGGGCGTCGCAGAACCGGCAGTGATCCGTCGTCTTGCCGCCGTCGTCCGGTATGAGCGGCGCGTTCGGCTTCATGTTCTCGGCAATGTGATCGTCAAGGTCCAGCAGATCGAGGTACAGTTCTGCGGGCGTCGTTTCGTACTCGCGTATCGCACCGTCGGGGTGGAACGCACGAGGTTGCATGATCGTCATGACAACCGTGTCCACGTCGTCGGGATTAACAACAGGATCGTCCTCGAACAGTACGCCGTTAGCGTACTGCATAATCTGTGTGTTGCCGATGACGGCTTTCGTGATACCAGCGCCATGCTTGTAGTCCATGACGTACAGCAGTCGCTTCGACGGTACGAATATGATTACGTCGCAATAGCCGCCCGCTTCGCCGGGCGCACTCTCGACTGGCGGATTGACGAACCGCTCGACAAACAGTACGGCGTCGGGGTGTTCGTCCAGTATCGCGTATATGTGGTTGAGCGCGACCTGTATGGAGTAGTAGAAGAAGTTGTACGGGGTGTTAAGGTCTTCCATGCACAGAGAACTGTACTCTTTGTGCGCTTCCATCGCACGACGTACGCCGTTCTCAAGTGCTACCTGTAGTACCTCGTGCGCCTTCGTTCCTTCGATTGCGTATTCGCTGGACGGCATGGCGGGCACACGCGCAAGCAAGTTGGTGCTGCCGTAGCACACCCGAAAGCGTTCCGACTGCGACGGCGAAAACCTACGATGCTCACGTTGCGCGTGCCCGCTCATGATCCGTTCCCCTTACACCTGAAACTGCGCGTACAGCGCCGCGTACTGTTCGGGCGGCACGTCGCTGATCTTGGTGTACCCGAACTCCGCGAACTTGGCCTTGGTTGCCTTCGGGCCGTGGGTCTTGGCGTAGTTCTGGACCTGCGCTGCGAACGTCGCTTGGTCCACGCCGCCAGCCGCCGCAGGCGCAGCGGGAGCTACCGGCGCGACGGGGGCCGGGGCCGGTGCGGCGGGCGTAGGGGCGGCAGGAGCGGGCGCGGGGGCCGGTGCTGGTGCAGCCGGGGCGACAGGTGCCGGGGCGGGCGCAGGAGCCGCCACGGGGGTAGCAGGCGCAGGCGTATGAACGGCTCCGGTGTTACCGGCAAGCATGGTGAGCAACCCAAGCGCGCTCTGGACGTGCTGCGGATTGGTCAGGTCGATTTTCAGTTCCATTGGTTTCTCCTATCGAGGCCGTAAACAAGTTATCGTTTATCGCCAGACAGACGCCGTGTCAAGCGGTGCAGCAGTCATTGCGTGGCCTTCAATTTCCGCAATGCTTGCCGTCTTCTGTGCGACGATCCGGTTTACCGTCTCGTCAAATGAACTCGCCAGTGTGATGAAGCGCGCGTGTACGTCCTGTTGCTGACCGTAGCGGTGGACACGCTTGATAGCCTGCGCGTTGCCAGCCGGGGACCAGTCGCTTTCCAGCATGTCTATCTCATTACTCTCCGTCAGCGTCAAGCCCACACCGGCCACCTTGACGTTGCCAACGAACACATGGCAGTCGGGATCGTTCATGAAGCTGTGGACAGCTTCTTGCCGCTGCGTCTCTGGTGTGTCCCCGTACGCCAACACGACGTTGTACCCGTACTTGCGCAGATAGTTCGCAACGTACAGCAACGGTTCCGTATGCACGCAGAAGACGACACGCTTGTTCGCGCCGCCGTCCAGTTCGAGCTTGAGCATCTGCGCATAGGACACAGCCTTGGCCTTGCCGATCAAGCGGCGCACTGTCGCTATGTGCGCGGCGTCAAGTACGCTAATGTCGTCGTTCTCGATTGCGTAGATGATCGTTTCTTCAAGGTGGGGGTAGCCCGCCAAGGCTTCCTCAATCTCAATGGTGTTGCCCTCGATCAGAACTTCCTTCAACCATATGGGCGGAAGCTCCATGCCTACGTCTTTGTGCGTTCGACGTATGGCATTGTTGCCGATCAGCGTACGCAGCACGCCTACCATGTCGGGCTTCGGCATATGCCGCGCGCCGTACGTGGTGACACGCTTCTCAAAGAAGCACTTGACGAACTCGTTGCTGTCTAGGTCGATAGCCTTGGCGAAGCGCAGGAACGTGTATATGTCCAGCGGATCGTTCGACATGGGCGTGCCGGTGACGTGCCATGCGTGTTCGGCCCACTGTACAAGACTGTCCTCGCCGCTTGCTTCGTGCCCTAGCAGCGCGCGTGTTCGTTGAGCGTTCGCGTTCTTGAGATAGTGTGCTTCATCGAACGCAATGAAGTCGATGAACTCACCTGTCTTGGCGAAGTCGTTTGTCCACTTCGTTGCCTGTTCGTATGACGTGATTAACACGTCAAAGCGGCCACGGGACCACGCAACGTAGTCGTGGATATTGCGACCCTTACACAGCCGCAGATCGTACGTCGAGAACTTCTTGAACTCACGTATCCAGTTCTCGCGCAGCATCGCCGGACACACGATGATACCCCGCTCACCGAGCGTACGGTTGATCGCGCCGATTGTCGTGGCCGTCTTGCCAATACCCATTTCGTCATGCAGGCCGTAACGATCACGGTCAGCCATGATATCAGCGGCGTAGGACTGGTAGTCGAATAGCGGTAAGTTCATGCTTGTTTCCAGCGACGTAGTATGCAGGCCAAACCGTCGCCTAGCAGATGCTTTGGTAAGTTGTTCTCGTACATGTAGGTCCAGTCATGGTCAATGTACGATCCGATATCGTCTTGCCACGTATGACCGTCACGATGTACGTGCACGACAACGCAGTTCCGCCCACCGGCCAAGGTCATCGCCGCATGTAGCTCGACGGCGAAGCGGCAGTCAGGCACGATCAGCGTGATCGGTTTCTTTGCAGTAACGATCAACCCCGCAGCGACGCGCAGCCACATGTCAGCGAATACAGTCTCGCCAGCCTCTTGACGGCGGCGGTTGCCGTACTCGATATACACTTGGCGAGGCGTCTTGCCGCCTAGTACGGGTAACGGCGTGTCTTTCTCGTCTTCCAGCGCCCATACCACGGCTTCTGCGTGCGCGTCGTCTATGTGTGAGAACACGTCGAGCGCGCGTATGGCTTCCATCTTCATCGGCTTGGAGATGGAAAGCACTTGCGCGGGGTAGAGCGCCATGTACTGTTTGGTTATCTCGTCCTTGCCTACGCCACGCGGGCCGTTCATAAGCACTACGCGTAGCATAGTTCACGCCCCTTATCTGTCGTGGTGTAGGGCAAGGGCCGTTCGCTGCGCAGTATCTTGACGAGGCCGCGATGGTGCAGTCTCGCCACGCGGTTAACCTCGCCGGGTACTGTGACCGTGGCCACCTTGCCGTCGCCTTCGATAAGCAAGGCGCGCTGCTTGTCGGACAACATGCGCTGGCTCATGACGGCCACACGCCCGGCCTTGGCCTCCATGCTACCGACGTAGACAGATTGGCGCAGGCTCCCATGCGGTACTCAAGCTGTTCCATGAACTCGACACGGCGCTTCGTCGGCACGTCAGCAATGTCGTCACTGCCGCCCGTGAATGATCGTACGAGCTTCTGGCTGGCGAGTGAGCCGCCCGAATTGTCCGCGTATTCCATGCTGTCGTATTGGTCTAACAGCGTCGGTACGTCTGACCACTGCATGTCATGCCCCCGTGTCTGCTTTCTGGTACGCCAGCTTGAACTCTACGTCGTTCGACTTCAAGGGATCAAGCGTGTGCAATACGAAGTCAGCGCCGAACTTGGCAAGCATCGCCGCTTCGGCCCTGTCAACCTTCTTACCGCCTCGTTCGCCTCGAAACAAGTGCCTGTCGTGCGGGAACAGTTCGTCGGCACGGGCGATGATGGCGCTGTCGTCTGCGGCCTGCTTGCCCGGTACGTTCATCATCTTTTTCCACGACGCAGGCGGTATGGTTTCGATAACGATGCGGCTGTACAGCGCCGCCATGTAGATTAGCCCGACGCCGTAGCCGAACACAAAGCCTGCCGCCGCCCCTTGGCCGGTACGTCCACCAACGGCTTCCATGACGACTAGCTCGACGCTCATAAGCTCGTACGTGTCGAACATTTCGGCCAAGGCGAGGGCATCGACACGCTTGCGCTTGCGCTTTCCGACAGCCTGATACCATACGGGCATGTCTTCCACACTGACGAGACGGCGCGTGTCCGTGTCGTACACAGCGAACGCGCCACTACCGCCGGGGTCTACTCCTAGCACGAGCGTCAATGGATTAACCCTCGCTGCCTGTCCTTCTCGACAAGAGCGCGGACTGTACGTTCGTCTGCCATGACAACTTCCGATGCGACGATGCGCAGATACGGCTTGTCATCTTCCGGCGTGTCGCCGTAGTCCACGTCGCACACAATGGCGACGATTGCCAGCGGCAACTCGACTTCCTTGGACTTCGCTTCCAGCGCGGCAAGAACGGCGTCCTGCATCTGCGCGGGCAGATCGGCCAAGGTTTCGCACTCGATAGGTGCGCTGATGTACTGGACCAGTTCAAAGGTCCGTATGCCCGTATGCCCCGCCATCAGAACACGGCCTGTACAAGATGAATGACGACACCGATAGCGATGACCGTCACGACAACCTCAAGCAGCAGCTTCATGGCTTCTCTCCGTTTCTTTCGAGCGCGTCTTGCAACGCGCGCTTGGCGTTCCGCAGGACTTCGTACATGTTCTGCATGTGCGCCCTGCGGCGTTTCGTGCGGTTCATGCGCTCCGTCCACAAGCGCACCTGTTGTACGCAATGCTGTATGTCCGTATCGCACTCCGCAACCGCAGCGCGGTACGCTTCTTTCCGGTCCTCGAACTGCGCAAGATCAGTCGCGGCGTTCAACTCGGACACATGGTTCTGCAAGTCGATTGTCACACTGTCTGCGAAGCTCATGTCGTCAGTCTGGTTATCCGACATGGTGTTTACCTCATAAGAGTTGAAATGACAAGAACCACGATCATGACAATGACCGTGGCCGTTGCGGGCGATGGTTCTACAAGCGGGGCGGCGGCTTTTTGTCCCGCTTCAAGTGACGCTCTATACGCACGGCCCGCCGCGCTCTGTCCTTTTGCAAGTAGCGCTGCAATTCCGACCGTACGGCCATGACGGAGCCTAGCCTTTTGTCTACGTACTCGCTTAGCTTCCACCATACTTCGTCCCTGTCCAGTTCTACCAGCAAGTGCCGCTCGTCTAGCAGCGGCTCAAGCTCCGCGTACTCGACGCCGAGATTTATAGCCAGTTGCCTTGGGGTTTCCTGTAGTGCGTGGCAGATACGTACGAGGAACGTATCGTTCGTCGTCGGCTGTCTCACATTCAGGTGCTTCATCGTCGGCATCCCACGTCTTACCGCACGGTACGCAGCGGTAGGAACCGTCAGCTTGCCGTATTGCTCTGCACGTCATGGCGCGTCTCCAAATCCACCACGACGCGCTTACCTTCCGTGATGAAATGTGCCGTCTTGCGCTTGGCGCGGGCCGTCAGGACGCCCGACGCGCTCAAGGCAAGGTCTGATACCGAGGACAGCAGAAGGGCCGTCAGCGGCCCTCCTACGCCCTTGTATGACGCGCCGCTCACGATACGGCCATCTGTTCGGTGCCGTCGAGGACCGACAGCGCTTCAAGCAGGCCGTTCACGTCCTCGACAATCTGGTCACGCAGCGTCGTGTACTGATCGCCGTCCGGCACGAACGCGTTCTTGGCGTTGAGCCAGTTGTTGTACGTGGCGCGCGACACGCCGAGCCGGGCCGACATGTCCGTGTCCTTGACGGCGCTGTGGTCTTTCAGCAGTTGCAGCACACGGGCGTCAACGGCGTTCTCGACCTTGGCGGGCGTCGCTTCCTTCTTCGGCTTGGCGGGCTTCGCCGCCTTGACCTTCTCGACCGCCGCAGCGTTGACGAGGTTGTACAGGTGTTCCGCCGTGTCGTCGCCGTGATCGAGGGTGGCCATCTGGATCGCGTCGTAATCGGCTTGTTCGAGGCCGAGACGCGCCAGCGCGCCGCCAGCAAGGATTTCGTCGTCCTCGCATACCAGTTCGATATCGGCGTACACTTCGCTCACGTCGAAGCCTTCGCCTACACGGTGCTTGATCTTCGCTGCGATTGCCGCAAGCGTATCGTCATCGCCGTTGCTCATGGGTTTCTCCTGTGTCTGGTTCATGTGTTGCTCGAAATAGATTTCAACGTCGGTCGCAACAATACCGGCGTTGGACAGGATTTGCGCAGGCGTCTTGCCGTACGACAATTGCTTGAACACTTCCTTGCCGACGCTTTCGGCAAGACGGCTGATAGCGCCTTCTTCCCACAGCCTCGTGTCGATGGTGTTGCGGCCAAGCCAATCGGCTGACAGGTGCGCCTCAAGAGGCTCAAGCAGTTTCTCGACTTCATCGTCAAGGCCGCTCGTGTACTCGTCCTGCGACGCCTTCACGAAGTCCTCGTCGGCTTCCTGTCCTTCGACTTCGCCAACGTCTTCGTACTCGCCGTTCATCAGGACGTACATGTCGTACGCGTCCTGTATCTTCGGCAACACGTCCTTGGTGACGCACTGCTTGACACGGTACTCGACTTCGCCCGCAACAGCTTTAAGCGCCTGCTCGATGTTCGGGCGGCGCTTCGGAGCTAGACCGGGGTTCTGCATAGCGGCTAGGATGACTTCTTCCTTGCCGCCGATAAGGTCTTGGAGGTACATGGCGGGTTCCTTCTCTGTGCTCTATGAGCGGCACGGTACACGGGAGGGGGTTCCTGTGAGGGAAGGTATGTACCGTGCCGCCTGTAGAGGACAGGTGCTTACGCACTCGCCTCGACGCGCCAGACGCGGACGCCCTTGCCGAGCGTTTCGTCATTCACGGTACGGATGGCGAAGTCCGTACCGGCGTGGCTGTTCTTGAACCGGCGAATGGCACCGCTCACGCGGTTGGACACCTTGCGCGCCTGTTCCTTGAACGCGGTAGCGCGCTCGTCGTCGCCCTTGATCGTGTCCGGCACGTTGACCGGGACGAGGAACGACTGGCCGGGCTGCATATCCTTGAACGGCCAGTTGCTCGACTGACCGCCGCCGATGCGCTGCGCGGCGGGAATGTCGAAGCCGGTTTCCAGCTTGAAGCCCGAAGCGGCGGGAGCGGGCGCTGCGGCAGCGGGGGCCGGGGCGGTAGCAGCCTTCGGAGCGGGCTTGGGGGCGGGATTGGTCATGGTCTTTCTCCTGTGTTGCGGACCTGTGCGGAAACTTGTTATGCACGGTCCCTAGCTACGTGTCAAGTGACCTGTTTGTCAACCCCGGTCACGTCGGGTATGGCGTACACTTAGGACGCCTCGTACACGCTGTCAAGCGTCCTAGATGATTTATTCTGCCTTCGGTTCTTCCTTCTGCGCAACGGGCCGCCCGTTCGCTTCGGCCAAGCCGATGACCAGTGCCTTGTGATCGCGCCAGAAGCGCGCAGACGCGGTGCCGTCCATCCGTGCGATGCGAGTGTCGTCAAACTCTTTCCACTCGGTCAGCAAGTGGAACTCACAACCGATACGAATGTGCATATCGGTTATCGTCACCGGGTAGGTCAGCCCCGATATGTAGATAGGCGTCACACTCGCGTTGCCGAACACCCTCGCGTTGCCGAACACCCTCGCGTTGCCGAACACCCTCGCGTTGCCGAACACCCTCGCGTCGTCGGACACCCACGCGTTGCCGAACACCCTCGCGTTGCCGAACACCCTCGCGTCGTCGGACACCCACGCGTTGCCTTCATGCGACAGGTTGTTTTCGGAGACAAGCCAGCCGCCAAGCGTACCGGCGGCTATAACGCCGAACGATACCACGGCCCTGATGCGCTTGAACTCGACGCCAAACACGATCTTGGTTTCGCCCGTAAATTCGTACTTCTTTCTGGTAGTCATGTCTTCGCTCCTAGCGTTTAGCGGTTTAGTCAACGTCCGGTCTATACGGCTGTTTGTACGTCGTGTCAAGCGGATGGTACATGGCGACGTTACCTTGCAGCATCAGGTACGTGCCGCCCTCGACCGCAACGTGGTCTGTAGCCTGTGTGATGACGCCGCGCCCATCCCACGGCCCGCCTTGACAGGCAAAGCGGCGATAGGGCTTTTCCGGGGTCACTGGCGCGGCAGGTTTGGCGCGTGGTGCCCGTTCGGGCATGGGGATGCTGTCTTCTAGCTTCATGGCTTCTCTCCTAGCTGGTGGGCGTCTATGTCTAGCCGTTTAGCCGTCACGGCGCAAGAGGCAATCTGTACACGCCAGACGTGGTAGCGCGTCCAGCATGGCATAGGCTGCGCACGCCATGCCTCGACGGCCAACGCTTCGTAAGGGTAGCAGTCTGGCAAATCGCCCGCGTGTATACGTTGCGCTATATCCGTGGCCGTCTCGACGCTGGAACATATGACGTAGTGCATCATGGCTTCTCTCCAAAAGAAAACGCCCTGACACTAGGCCAAGGCGTCTTAACGTCTGGTTAATGCGTGGCGGGCTTAGCGTTCCCATTCACCTATCTTACCTATGTTCCATCGCTTCAAATCGCCTAGCGGCGAATAGAACACGGCGCATAATGTATATGGGCTTTCCGTCACTACGCGCCATTGTTCATCGGCTTCCCGGCGCCCGTGGCGCGTTTCACGAAAGGTTTTCGTGTACGCCTTGCGGTCAATATTGTCGATATATGTTATCCGGTATTTGCTCATGGTTTCTATCCTTCCACAACGCCTAAAATGTCATACTGCGCGCGCAGTATGTGCAACGTAATGTCGTCACATACCGCGTTCCAATGCGTGCGCGAAAGCATGTAGAACATTTCAATATCGGTTGAAATGTCCGTTTCTTGCACGACGTTAACCCAACGCATATGCGCGGCGTACGTCGTGCGGATAAAGTTTCGCATGTCGTGTTTGGTCATGGTTTCTGTCCTTTCTTCGCTTCTAACCGTTTAGTGAGGCGCGGCGTTACCGCGCCCTGCTAAGCGGTTATTGATCGCGGTACGTAATGAACATGACAGTGCAAGAGCGGTAAGGCCGGAACGTCATGCTATCGCCATAGCGCTCAACCGTACCGCGTACGCCAGTCAAGCCCATTGTGGCCTTCGCGCGTTTCATCAATTCGCGCTCAAACACGCGGTTTGCTTTCACGTAGTTTGTACCGCCATCATATCCGTAATGTGTCAATTCCGGCATGGTCACACTGTCGCGCTTAACCCATGCGTAGTTTGCTTCGCCTGCAAACGTATCCGTGTATTCAATGTCATAGGTGTTCATGGTGTTACCTCAAAACGTACGCGCACGTATTGGCGCTATGGTTGATTTGACAAACGCGCATTGCGTCGCGGTTATCCGTGGCCGCTAGGAACAATACGGCCACGGTTGCTAGGATAAGCGCCAGTCTCATTTAAGGTCTGTTGCGTACGCGTTGGAAACGTCAAACGGGCCATCATACAGCACGACGGTTGCGCCGCCACTACCTTGCCAGCTTTCACGCGTCACGCGTACGCAATCCTTGCCAGCATCATTGACATAAGGTGTACACCTGATAGCGCCGTCATAGCTTGCGCATACAGTGTTTGCGCCATGCCCGGCGTGTGCGCGGCGCGTAACCGTTGTGGAATTGCTCTTACCGGCGTTCATAGTCAGATAAAAACGCGACATTGTGTCAACCTCATTGCTCTTAGAGTTGTGTTATCAAGCGAAATTGCTTGCTAGTCGCGCGCATTGTACGCGCGACAGGTAAACAATCTGTTAGCGGTCAAACAGGTATGGCGTGGCGTACAACGTACCAAGCAACCGGCCTTTGCGGTCATACAGTTGCGTGTTGCACGCGTTTTTCATGTCCAACAAGCCGGACAAGTCACTATGAAGCGTTACAGGATACCACCAATTGCGCACGCGGTCATAAGCCGCGCGATGATAGTGCGGCAATGCGTTGCGTATAGCCGCATAGTCTGGCACTAGATGCTTACCCGTGCGCCCGTCAAGGTGGTAGGCGCGAAACGCTTCGTTATCCTCAACAGCCTTGACAACTGCGATAAAGCGTTCGCTTGGCATAATGTGCAACATGTTGCGCTTGCTGTTGGCCGCAAACGTTACATGATAAAGAATTGTACGTGGCATCTGTTTACCCTCTTATTCGTGTTTCGGTACGTCCTATGTACGCGCCACCCATACACCTGTCAACCCCTATCCGCGCGGCTAGACCTAAATTGTCCAATCCGTTGGCCTCAAGGCCATTGACACTCTGTCAAGCAGGCTAGTTGACGTTGTGTCTAATGATGTGCGTGACAGAGTGTCTAACAGGCTATCAGAGCTAGTAGACGATTTGTAAACCGAATGTGCCGGGAAAAGGTGTTTCGCTCCAAAGTTGACAAAGTGTCTAATCCACCCGGCGTCTGGTTGGTCCCCCCTTATAGGGGGACCACCTGCGACTGTGGATTAGCCAAGCCGCCTACTAGCTGGCATGGGGTTGACAGAGTGTAAAGTTGTCAAGTGCTACTCTA
>WBZO01001223.1_pt1 | contig 41904 bp, 36 predicted proteins | sample 5204261 | NCBI WGS metagenome assembly WBZO01 (sample SAMN12412400, study PRJNA552823) | activated sludge metagenome | isolation source: activated sludge from anammox sidestream of wastewater treatment plant... | place: USA: North Carolina | collected 2017-09
CACAAGTTGGTGGGCAGTCCGGCAGGATCGTCGCGGAGGCTTGAGTCGTTGCCTGCGGCGACGAGGCTTCCCCGGACTGGCCTGCCGCCAGCGCGGGCAGCGCCAGCAAGGACAGGGCCAGCAGCAGCGCCAGCCGCCGTGCGACGGCGGCAGCGCCGCCCAGACAAGACAACCACCTCATGGCGCGCTGCTCCGGATCACCCGGGTCGGACGGCCGAAGGCGTCGAAGCAATAACCATTCAGGCCGCTACAGCACGCGTGCGGCACTTCCCAGACGAAGTGTCGGCCATCCTGGCTCTTGTCGGTCTTGCGAACCAGCACAAGGTTCTCCGCCGTATAGGCTGCATTCGATGCGCCCATCGCTCCGCCGAACGCACCCGGATAGGGGCGATCCGACTCCGCGAAGTTGTAATACCAGTTCGTCGCGCTTTCGAGCGTCGATCCGGAATACACCTCGCTGCGCAACAGTTTGCCCTGCAATGCAGCGAACCGCGTGCTGTGGATATAGCGCGTCCGGGTGCCATCGGGTGCGGTGACATCCGTATAGGACGTGCTCTGGCAAGGCGCGGCGACGCAATTGCGCTCGACGCTCGGCTTGGCGGGCTCGTAGGTGTAATTCCAGACGCGCGGGGCAACCCCCGGACCGCTGACTTCGCGCTGGACCAGGGCAAGCACGTAGAACAACGGCTCGGAACTGTCGCGGATATTGCCTTCGCAGGTCGAGGGGTAATACGACTGGCTCCTGAGCCGGGTCGAATACCGGAACGTCCCCGTGGCGCCGGAGGGGCTTGTGACGACATAGGTCTGATCGATTCCCTGACTATCACCCGCTGAGGGGCCGATCTGATATTCATTGTTCGGCCCGAAACAGCCGAACATCTCAACAGGGTAAAAAGCCCTGCCGGCCGCGCTGCCCGTGAACGCCCACGCCGACCCATCCGGACGAACGACACGGGTCAACGCTCCACCATCGGCGGTGCGACTGGCGTACTCGTAGCTCCACTGTCGTCCATTGGCGCTGACCGAGCGCACCAGGGGCGCATCGGGCCACCAGTCGATGGCAACCGCCCGGCCATCGCTGGCCGTGATCGAAGTCAGCCTGACCCCGTCATAGTGGTATTCGATGAAATTTCCGAACCGATCCTCGATGCGGGAGGCCTGCATCCGGGCGATGACCCGCGGCTGCAGCAGGTAGAACGATGTGTAGGGATCGTCTTCCCGATAGGCATCGTAGGCCTGGTACACCAGATGATCGAGAAAATACCGGGTGCCATCCGGTGACGTGACGAGAAACCCCTCGCCGGGCTCGCCGTTGGATGTTTGCGGCAGGCAGCCGACCTGCCAGTGGCCGGTGGTGACGCCGGGATGAAACCCGCCGGTCGGAGCGGGGGCAGCCCTGCGCTCCAGGATCAGTTGATCGCCGTGGCGGGGAATCCGCAATTCATAGCCGTACCACCAGGCCCCGGAATAGATCCCGCCGGTGTGCGATCCGGCGTACCCAGGAGGCGATGTCGCCACTTTGCCAAAATACGTGCAGCGCTGGAACGTATCGATGCCGGGACTGGAATAGGTCTTCCATATTCCGGCTTCTGTCGCGTACTTCGATGCGGCAGGCACCAGCGTCGTGATTTCTGGCAGTTCGAGCTGCCAATCGCCAAATCCGCTATAGCGCAGTGGCGCCACCGCACTGAGGTCCCCGCTGATCGACTTGCGGGCAACGACGATCTCCGGCCCGGTGCCTTGCAGGACGAGATCCGTCTGTTCGAACGCAACCCGGCCGGAATACAGGTCGATCGATTCGCCAAACGGCGAATCGGCGAGCGCTTCAATTGCACCCGCCGTCCGAATTCGGTTCTGGTATTCATCCGCATAAGTGCTCTGCGCGAAGGACGGCGTGACCGCCATCGACAGGACAAGACAAGCCAGCAGTCTGACTGAACGATTGACATCCATTGATGTTTCCCTGATTCACGCGTCGTGCACGACGCATGATTCCCGCTACGACCAACGGCAACTGCGCGTACCCCATGTCCCTGTGCCGTGATGCGCGATCATAGCTTTCCCCTATCGCGCACAGCGGCGCAATGCTAACACACGATTGTGCGGATGCCGTACCGATGGCGCGGACGGAAGGACTTGATCAACGTCAGCGCCATGACATCGGCATCTGGCGAGCATCAGGACACATGGCCCCCAATGCCGCCAGGACGCGGTCGGCCGGGGTGGCGGCGTACCCTGAAATTGTATAACCGCCGCTGCCGTCGCTAGGGTGGCGGCACGCACACGTTCCGGATGCCACGATGGCCGCAGGCCACGACCACCACCACGATCACGCCGGCGCGCACGGCCACGTGCCGACGACGATCAGGCACGAGCGTCCGCTGTGGATCGCGTTTGCCCTGACCTTTATCGTGCTGCTGGTGGAAGTGGGCGGGGCCCTGCTCAGCAACAGCCTGGCGCTGCTGTCGGACGCGGCCCACATGCTGACCGACGTGGCCGCGCTGGGGGTGTCGCTGTTCGCGGTACGGATGAGCCGGCGTCCGGCCGATGCGCGGCGCAGCTACGGCTATGCGCGGATGGAAGCCATCGGTGCGCTGGTCAACGGCAGCCTGCTGTTCCTTGTCGCCGGCTACATTCTGCTGGAAGCAATGCAGCGGTTCCGCACGCCGGAAGCGGTGGCCTCGACCTTCATGCTGGTGGTGGCCTGCGTGGGGCTGGCGGCCAACCTTGCCGCGATGAAACTTCTGGCCGCCGGTGCCGGTGAAAGCCTCAACGTCAAGGGCGCTTATCTGGAGGTGTGGAGCGACATGCTCGGCTCGCTGGGCGTGATCGCGGGCGCGGCGCTGATCCATTTCACCGGCTGGACCTGGGTGGATCCGGTCGTCGCGCTGCTGCTCGGCCTGTGGGTGCTGCCGCGCACTTGGATCCTGTTGCGGCAGGCCGTCCATGTGTTGATGCAGGGCGTTCCGGCGGGCCTGGACGTCGATGCGGTGCGCGCGGCCATGCTGGCGGTGCCGGACGTGGCTGCGGTGCACGACCTGCACGTGTGGGCGCTCGGCTCGCGCGAGCCGATCCTGACGGCCCACGTGGTCCTGTGCGATGGCTCCGAAGCGCCGGATGCCGTGCGCACGCGGGTGGCCGAGGCGCTGCATGCGGGATTTGCCATCGAGCACGCCACCTTGCAGGTCGAAGCCCGTCACTGTGGCGACGAAGGCGTGCATGACTGAGTCGGTGCTGGAGGTGCTCTGCGCCGACGTCGCGCTGGCCGTGGTCAACAAGCCGGCCGGGCTGATGGTGCACGACAGCGCGCTGGCGCGCGGCGAGACCGATTTTGCCGCGGATCGCCTGCGCGACCAGTTCGGCAAACCCGTCTTCCTCGTGCACCGGCTGGATCGCGCGACCAGCGGCTGCCTGCTGCTGGCGTTCGATCGCGACACCGCCTCCGCGCTGGGCAGGCAGTTGATGTCGGGTGGGGTGGAAAAGGATTACTGGGCGATCTGTCGCGGCTGGCCGGCGCAGCGCGGCTTCACGGTCGACCATCCGCTGGATGGCGGTCCCGGCAAGCCGGCGAAGAAGCCGGCGACGACCGATTTCGAAGTGCTCGCCACCTGCGAACTGGAGATGGCCTCGGCCGCGTTTGCCACCTCGCGCTACGCCTGGCTGCGCGCCAGCCCGCGCACCGGGCGTTTTCGCCAGATCCGCCGCCACCTCAAGCATCTTTCCCATCACCTGATCGGCGACACCAGCCACGGCGATGGCCGCCACAACCGCAGCTTCCGTAGGCTCGGCATCCATCGCATGCTGCTGCACGCGCGCCGGCTGGCGTTCACACACCCGCATACGGGCGAACGTGTCGAAGCCGTCGCATCGCCGGATGCCGAGTTCGCCAGAGCGCTGGCGTTGTTCGACGCGGGCCAAGGCGAATTTCCGGAGCGGTTCTGAACCGCCCTTTCCGCGTCCATCCGGGTCGAAACAGCCCTTTGGTGGCTCGAATCGCTGACGGGTAAGATTCCTCCCATGCGCATTGGCCGAATCGTCATCGATGAGAGCGAACTGGGCGAGCGCTTCGTGCGCGCATCGGGGCCGGGCGGGCAGAACGTCAACAAGGTGGCCACGGCGGTGGAGCTGCGCTTCGACGTGGCGCGCTCGCCGTCGTTGCCGGAAGCGGTGCGGGCGCGTCTTCTGACGCGGCGCGATCGGCGCCTGACCGCCGAGGGCGTGCTGGTCCTGTCCGCGCAGCGGTTCCGCACCCAGGAACGCAACCGCGAGGACGCCCGGGAGCGGCTGGCCGCCTTCATCGAAAGCGGCCTGCATCCGCCCAAGCCGCGCATCGCCACCAGGCCGAGCCGCGCCTCGAAGGAGCGTCGCCTGGACGCCAAGCGCGAACGGGCGGGCATCAAGCAGGGGCGCAGCGGACGGGGGTGGGATTGAGCAGGGCGCAGGGGGAAGGCTGCACGGCACTGGCCTTGCCCGCGGCGGTGCCGCGGATGCCGCGCAATGCGTTTGCCCAATGGCTCGCGCGCACCCTGCTGCGCGCCGGCGGTTGGCGGGTGACGGGTACATTCCCCAACCTGCCCAAGGCGGTGCTGATTGCCGCACCGCATTCCTCCAACTGGGATGGCCTCTGGGGATTTGCCGTCAAGGTCGCGGTCGGCATCCGGCTGTCGGTGCTGGGCAAGCACACGCTGTTCCGGATTCCGCTGCTGGCCCAGATCCTGCGCTGGCAGGGCGTCATCCCCGTGGATCGTGCCGCGCCGCTGGGCGTGATTGAACAGGCGATCGCCGCGATGCGGGCGCACGACGTGATCTGGTACGCCATCGCGCCGGAAGGCACGCGCCGGCGCGTGCCGCACTGGAAAACCGGATTCTGGAAGATTGCCCACGGCGCCGGCGTGCCGGTGGTGCCGGCGGCGTTCGACTATCCGAACCGGCGGATCGTCATCGGCGCCCCGCTGGAGCTGACCGACGACATGGAAGCGGACATCGCCCGCATCCAGCGCTGGTACCTGCCCTTCCACGGCCGCAACCACGACGTGCTGCAGCCGGAGTGAGAGGGCCCCGGCTGCGCGCTCGCCGGCCCCGGGAGGTTGGCCGGGCCCGGCGGTGGCGGAATCGCTAGAGCGGTGCGCCGCCGATCTTGTAGGTCAACTGCAGGAAGAAGCTGCGGCCGAAGCTGTCGAACCACGAGGTGTCGTAGTACGGGTATTTATCCCAGGTCGGGTCCTTCGGCGGCATCTGGTCGAACAGGTTGTCGACGCTGAGCGCGACCTGGAAGTGGTCGCTGATGTTGTAGCGCGCGCTGGCGTTGAAGCGCCAGGTCGAGCGGGTCCAGGCATCGTTGGCGTAGTTGGCGACCCTGCCCAGGTAGTTGCCGAACAGCCCCGCACCCCAGGCGCCACGCTCCCAGTTCACCCCGATGTTGGCCTTGTTCCGGGGCAGGGTCGTGTCGCTGAACGTGACGTCGAGCATGTTCTCGGTCGGATCGCCCGGATACACCTGCCGGGTGTGGCGCCGCGTCCAGTTGTAGTTGCCGTTGAAGCGGAAGGTGCCGGCCGAGGCGGTTTCCAGCCGGTAGTTGAACGTCAGGTCGATGCCGGAGGTCTGCTCGTGGGCGATGTTGATCGGCCCGAACAGGACGCTGGTGATTTCGCCGTTGGCGTTGCGGACGACGCGCGCCATGGCGTCCAGGCAACTGGGCGAGTTCACGTCCACGGCGGCGCCGGTGTCGGTGACGCCGAGCCGGCAGTCGCCGTCGGTGATCAGCAGCAGGTCGCGGCTCTGGGTCTGGACCTGGTTGGCGATGCGGATGCTGTAGTAGTCGAGGGCGAGGTCGAAGTTCGAAGTCGGCGACCAGACGAAACCAAGCGTGGCGGATCTGCTGGTTTCGACCTGCAACTTGCGGTTGCCCGAATACACGTCGCGGGTGGCGATGTCCCAGGTGCCGTCGTCGTAGCAATCATCGTTGCTGAATCCCGGCTCGTCGGTGCGGCACTGGAAGTAGTCGGTCGACGTCCGGCGGTAGTAGTCGCTGCCGGCAAACAGGTAGTGCATGTCGGGTGCCCGGAAGCCGGTGCCGTAGGAACCGCGAACCAGCAGGCTGCTGATCGGGCGCCATTCCAGGCCGACGCTGTAGGTGAACTTGCCGGGATTGTTGCCGCCGTAGCTGTACTGGTCGTAGCGGCCGGCGAGGCTGGCTTGCAGGGTGGGAAGCAGCGGCATGCGCAATTCGCCGGCCACGTCCCAATGGTCGCGGCTGCCGTGGCCGTCGCCGTAGCGCGGGCCGTAGTAGTCGGTGTCGGTCAGCGCCATCGGATCCGGATTGATGCGGTACGACTGGGTGCCGTATTCGACCACGCCGGCGAAGCCGACGTCGCCGGCCGGCCAGGTGAACAGCGCCGGGTTGCTGACCGTGAAACTGAGGTTGTTGTTTTCGGCCTTGGGCCGGAACACCGACATGACCCCGATCGTCGCGAACTGCTCGGGCGTGAGCGGGGTGAACAGCTTCGCAGGATCCGGCGCGTAGATCGCGTAGCCGTCGATGTCGTAGCCGAGGCGTGGGCCGAGGAAATAGGTGTTGGCGGCGTTGGCGAGAATGCGCGGCATCTCGACGCGTGCCGAGTACTGGGTGTGGTTGTAGGACAGCTCCCAGTCCCAGTTCTCGCCGATCGTGCCCTTGAACCCGGTGGTCAGCGCGAAGGTCTTTTCGACCGTGGTGTTCATGCGGTTGCGCAGGCCGCCGACTTCCTCGGGCGTGAATTCGCGGGTCCAGACCTCGTAATGACCGGTGTTGGCGTTGTAGAACATGCCGTCGTTGCTGTCGGTCGCGGCGGGATCCTGGAACTGCCAGCCCATGTGGTCGCTGTTGACGTCGTTGCCGTTGGTGCCCGTCAGCAGGCGCACGGTCTGGCGTCCGGCCTGGACGTCGGCGAACCACGACAGCGTGCCGGAGAACTGGTATTCGAACGAGCCGTAGAAATTGGCGCCCTTGCGTTCGTTCTGGATCGTCCGGTAGGCGATCGCGCGGTCGCTGCCGCAATACGGTTCGCCCCAGCGGTCGAAGCTCAGTCCGACCGTGCCCTGGGCCAGGGTGGACAAGGCCGCGCAGTTGTCGGCCGGCGCGATGTTGATGTCGTCGTCCCAATCGTAGATCTGGGCGGTCAGCCGCGGCAGCCGGCGGCGCGCGGTCGGCGCGTCGAGGGTGGAGTCCTGGATGCCGCGCTGGTAACCCCACAGCGGGCGTTTGTCCTGCAGTTCCAGCCCGACGATGCCGCTGAAGTTGCCGCGCTCGAAGCCGGTGGTCAGGGTCAGGTCGTGCGACTGGCCGCCGCCGTGGCTGGTGTCGCCGTAGCGGTAGTCGATGGTGGTGCCGTCGGCGTGCTTCTTGAGGATGAAGTTGATCACGCCGGCCATCGCGTCCGAACCGTACACCGCCGAGGCGCTGCCGGTCAGGATCTCGATGCGGTCGATCATCCCGAGCGGGATGTTGCCGATGTCGGTGAAGTTGCTCTTGCCTTCCAGCGGAAGCGGAAAGTCCGCGACCCGCCGGCCGTTGATCAGCACCAGGGTGTGGTTGGGGCCGATGCCGCGCAGGTCGACCGCCTGCGCGCCGGGCGTGGACTGCGCGCCGGTGGTGTTCTGCTGGCCCTGCACGCTGCCGCTGTTCTGGCTCAGCGAACGCAGCACTTCCGGCACGCTGGTGAAGCCGGCGGCCTGGATCTGGTCGGACGACACCACGGTGATCGGCGCCGGCCCTTCGATCTGCGCGCGGGGAATGCGCGAGCCGGTCACCTGGACGGCTTCAAGCTGGGTGACCGGGCCTTCCGTCTGGGCCTGCGGCGGGGACGGGGCGGGTCGCGGCTGGCGCGCCGGAGCTGCGGGTGTCGCGGCTGCGGGGACGATCAGCACCGCGCCGGACGCATCGCGCTGGGCGCGGAAGCCGCTGCCCGAGAGCAGTGCGTCGAGCGCCTGCGGCGAAGCGGTTTGTCCCTTCAGGCCGTTGCTGCGGGCGCCGTGCAGCTGGTCGGCGCGATAGATCAACTGGGTGCCGGTCTGGCTGGCGTAGCTGGCCAGCGCCGAGGCCAGATCTCCGGCCGGGATGTCGATGCGGGTGGCGGTTTGCGCCTGTGCGGCAAGGGCGGCGGAGCAGGCCAGTGCCAGCACAAGCCGGCGAAACGATCGTGACGGAAGCATTGTCGGTTTTCCCCATGGGGCGCGCAGGGCGCCGTTCAGCGTTCATGACGAACGGATGCGAGAAATCCCCCCCCCCGCCAGCGTGCAATCAGCGTGAATGCAGGACGATGCGGTCGTCGCCGGCTTCGGCGCGGACCGGGAAGCCGGCTTCGAGCAGACGCACGAAACCCTCCTCGTTGTCCCAGCGGAAGCTGCCGCCGACCCGCAGCGCGGCCGCGGCACCGTCGGCCAGCACCAGCTTGCGGGCGTTGAACCGGTTGAATTCCGCGACCACCTCGGACAGCGGCGCGTCGTGGAACGCCAGCATCCCGCTGGGCCAATCGAGCAATTCCCGGGCCTGCGCGACCGCCAGGCTGCGCACCAGCACGCTACCGCCTTGCACCAAGGCGAGACTGCCGGCGGGCAGCAGAACCGCCGGGCGCGCCGGTTGCCCGGAAGCCGGAGATTCCAGTCGCACCGTGCCCTCGGTGACGACGACCCGCAGGTTCGAGGCGTCCTGGCGCACGCCGTAGCGCGTGCCCACCGCGATGGCGCGGTAGCCGGCGGCAGCGACCGTGAACGGCCGTGTGGGGTCCTTGGCGACCTCGAAGATGGCTTCTCCGCGCACCAGGGTGATGTCGCGGGCGTGCGGCAGCAGGCGCACCTCGATCCGACTGTCGCTGGACAGGGTGGCGCGGGAGCCGTCCGCCAGCGCGAAGCTGCGCACCTGGCCGAGGGTCGAGGCGTAGACGCTGGCGGCGACCGGTGGATCAGGCCGCAGGCTCCAGCCGAGCAGCAGGGCGCAGGCGGCCAGCGCCGCGGCGGCCGCGACGTGGAACCAACGGGTGCGCGGGATGTGCCGCGGTCGTGCGCGTGGCTGCAGGGCTTCAAGCATCTGGGCGCGGCGGTCGCGATGGTGCGTCGGTACGGCGTGTGCCGATGCGTCCTGCGGCCGTCCCGCCGCCAGCACCCGCAGCCTGCCTGCCTCGGACCACGCCGTCTGCAGGCGCAGGTAGGCGACCTTGTGCGCGCTGTCCTGCGCGAGCCAGTCCTTCAGAGCGGCCCGTTCCGCGCCCGTGCATGTGCCCGCATCGCAGCGCGCCAGCCACTCGGCGGCCGTCTGCTCGATCTCCCTGCTGGACGCGCGCACGGACACTCAATCCTCCACGCCGGTCGCGGAGGACTTGCCCGGGCGTCGCCGTCCGGGTGCGGCCGTGGACGGCTCGCCGGCATACAGCGCGTCGGCGAGCAGTCGCATGCCCTTGGCGATTTGCTTCTCCACGGTCTTCTCGCTGATGCCCAGTCGCAAGGCCACGTCCTTTTGCGAAAGATCCTCCACCCGGCGCAGCCACACGACTTCGCGGCAGCGCGCCGGCAATCGATCCAGCGCGTCGGAAAGCCGATGCAGGGTCTGCCGACCGCCGCTCCAGCGTTCCGGAGTCACCTCATCCACCAAGACGCACGAAGGCTCGAAATCACCCATCGGTTCGATCGAAACCACCTTGCCGCGCCGCAGCCGGTCGGTCATCAGGTGGCGGGCGCTGGCGAAAAGGAAGGACTTGGGCTGCGTGGGCAGCGCCCTGGAGGCGGCCTCGTAGATGCGCGCATACAGTTCCTGGCGCAGGTCGTGGATTTCGTCGCGGTGCGGCCAGTGGCGATGCAGGTAGCGCAGCAAGGCCTCCTCGTGGATCAGGATTTCCCGGACGAACCACTGGTCGAGCGGATTGCGCACCCGCGTACCATAGCCGAATGCGGGCGCGGTGCAGCGGCCGCATCGGGATGGGGGAAGCCGCGCGCTGGTTCGTCTGCAGATTGTGGCTTTCGATGAATGGATGGAGCGCGAGAATGAATCGGGTTTCCTGTCGGGCGATCCTGCTGGCCGCGCTGCTGGCCCTGGCGTTGCCGTTGTCCGCGCTTGCCGCCGACGTCGGCCATTTCGTGCTGGGCGATACCACCAGCCGCACTCCGGGGCAGGTGCAGCCGGGCCTGCTGCTGATGGGCGGCGGCGACCGCAACGACGAGGCGCTGCGCTGGTTCATGAAGAAGGCGGGCAACGGCCATATCGTCGTCCTGCGCGCGTCGATGGGTGGGGAGATCGGCGAGGAATTCTTCAACAAGATCGGCGGGATCGAATCCGTCGAAACATTCGTGTTCAAGGATCGCGAAGCCTCCGGCGATCCGCGCATCCTCAAGGCCCTGCAGCGCGCCGATGGCATCTTCATCGCCGGCGGCGACCAGTCGCGCTATGTCCGCTACTGGCGCGGCACGCCCATCGCGCGTGCGCTGGATGAGCACGTGCGCGCCGGCAAGCCGCTGGGCGGCACCAGCGCGGGCCTGGCGATCCTCGGCGAATACCTCTACGGAGCGATGGACGGCGGCAGTATCATCAGTCCAATCGCGCTGTCCGATCCGCTCGGCGATGGCAACACCATCGAGACCGGTTTCCTCAACATCGCCCTGCTCAATGGCGTCGTCACCGATACCCATTTCAGCGAGCGTGCCCGGCTCGGACGTTTGGTGGCCTTTCTTGCCAAGAGCGAGGACATGGCCGGCCGGGCGCTGGTCGGGCTGGGCGTGGACGAAGCCGCCTCGGTTGCGGTGGAAGGCGACGGCACCGGCCACGTCTATGCGACCGCGCCGGGCGCCGGGGCGACGGTGGTGCTCGGTGGGTTCGAAAGCCGGCAGGCCGAAGATCGGCCGATGCACCTCGATCGCCTTGAAACGCTCGGCGTGGGCCACGGCTCCGTGCTGCACCTGCCCTCGGGCACCGTCGATCGTCCCAGTTTCGAGCGGCGCTACGCCGTCCGCAACGGCGTGTTGGTCGCGCTGGACGCACCGCTGCTGGTGATCCACGGCGGCGCCGGCGTCGAGCCGGGCGATCTGACGCCGCAACAGGAGGAGGAGGTCAAGGCCGCATTGTCGGCGGCGCTGCGCGCTGGCTACGCCAAGCTGCAGGGCGGTGGCGCGGCGCTGGATGCGGTGACCGCCGCGATCACGGTGCTGGAGGACGATCCGCACTTCAACGCCGGACGTGGCGCCGTGTTCACCCACGACGGCAGGAACGAGCTGGACACCTCGATCATGGACGGCACGACCGGCCGCGCCGGCGCGGCGGCGGGGCTGCACCGGGTGAAAAATCCCATCCTGCTGGCGCGCGCGATCATGGAGCACTCCAACCACGTGATGATGGTTGGCGACGGTGCCGAAATCTTTGCGCGCGAACAGGGCATCGCGCTGGTCGATCCGTCCTACTTCCGCACCGAGTCGCGCTGGAAGGCGTTGCAGCGCGCGCTGCAGGAAGAAAAATCGGCGCAGCTCGAACAGCGGCCACTGGTGCTGCCGGGACGCGCCTACTTCGGCACCGTCGGCGCGCTGGCGCTGGACGCCGGCGGCCATCTTGCCGGCGGCACCTCGACCGGCGGCATGACCAACAAGCGCTATGGCCGAGTTGGCGATTCGCCGATCATCGGCGCCGGCACCTGGGCGGATGCGCGCTGCGCCGTGTCCGGCACCGGCTGGGGCGAATTCTACATCCGCGCCGCGGCCGCGCACGAAATCTGCGCGCGCGTCCGGCTGGCCGGCGTGCCGCTGCCGAAGGCGGCCAACGACGTGATCAACGTGGACATCCCCCGCGCCGGCGGCGACGGCGGCGCGATCGCCCTCGGCGCGGACGGCGTGGTCGCCTTCCCGTTCAATACCGGCGGCATGTACCGCGGCTGGATCGGCAGCGACGGCGTGCCGCATGTGGCGATCTACAAGACCGATGCGCTGGAGATGCCGTAGCGCCAGCCAAGTTCCGGACGCGTGCGTGGACCGGCCCGAGCCGCCTCAGCGTTCGGAATGTCCGGTCTCGTCGTACTGGCGCGGCGCCAGCGCCTGTGGGTTGATCAGCTCGACGAACGCCCGCGCCTGTTTGCTCAGGTACTTGCCCTTGCGCATGACGATGCCGTAGCTGCGCGCCGGGAACCAGTTCGCCAGCGAACGCGCGGCCAGGCGCTGGCGGTCGGCGTCGGTCAGGCAGATGGCGGTGACGATGCTGATCCCAAGGCCCATCGCCACGTACTGCTTGATCACTTCCCAGCCGCCGACTTCCAGCGCCACCGTGTAAGGCACGCGGTTTTGCTGGAACACCAGGTCCACCAGCCGGTAGGTGGTCAGGCGCTTGGGTGGCAGGATCAGGCCGTAGGGCGACAGGTCGTCCAGGGTCAGGTCGCGCTGGCGCGCCAGCGGGTGGTCGGGCGGGGTGATCAGCATCGGATCGAAACGGTAGACCGGGGTGTAGCCCAGGTCGGCGGGGACATCCAGCATCGAGCCCACCGCCAGGTCCACGGCGTCGCTGCGCAACAGGTCCAGGCCGCTGGCTCCGGTGACGTTGTGCAGGGTCAGCCGGACTTCCGGATGCGCCTTGCGGAAGGCTTCCACGAACTGCGGCAGCAAGTAGAGGATCGTGGAACTGCCGGCGGCGACGTGCAGCTCGCCGGCGTCCAGGCCGCGCACGCGCTCGCGGAAGTTGGCGGCGAGGTTGTCCAGCCCTTCGACCAGCGGACGCGCCATGTCGTAGAGCAGCTCACCCTCGCGGGAAAGGGTCATGCGCCGCCCGCTGCGCTCGAACAGCCGCGCGCCAAGCTCGCGTTCCAGCGCCTGCAGCTGCAACGACACCGCGGGCTGGCTGAGGAACAGCGCTTCCGCGGCGCGTGAGATCGACCCGAGCCGGGCGGTCTGGCAAAACGCTCGCAACGGCTTCAGGCGTGAGCCTTTGTAGGCGAATCGCAACGGAGAAATGGGGGTGTCCGCCATTGATTTTCCTTAAGTATTTACAAAATTAATGTTATGCATTGACAAATCTATATTGTCAAATACCACACGGCTGCGGATGGTGGAAGCCCAACCGTTGCATGGAGATATCGATGTCGGCCGTGTTGCAAGATCGCCTCGAAACGGGCGTGGAGATCACCAAAGCGCTGCCGGGGCAGGAGACGATCCTGAACGCGCAGGCGCTGGAGCTGCTGGCCGGGTTGCACCGGCGCTTCGAAGCCGAACGGCAGGCGCTGCTGGCGGCACGTGCAGTCCGCCAGGCGGCATTCGACGCTGGCGCGCTGCCGGACTTCCGCTCCGACACCGCCGCGATCCGCGCCGGCGACTGGACGGTGGCCCCGACACCGGCCGCGCTGCGTGACCGGCGCGTCGAAATCACCGGGCCGGTCGATCCGAAAATGGTGATCAACGCGCTCAACTCCGGCGCGAACTGCTTCATGGCCGATTTCGAGGACAGCACCAGCCCGACCTGGGCCAACCTGATCGGCGGCCAGCAGGCTCTGCGCGCGGCGGTGCGCGGGACGCTGGAGTTCACCGCGGACAACGGCAAGCATTACGCGCTCAAGCCGGAGTCGGAGCGGGCGGTGCTGATCGTGCGCCCGCGGGGCTGGCATCTGGACGAGAAGCATGTCCACGTGGACGGCCGGCGGATGTCCGGCGCGCTGTTCGACGCCGCGCTGTTCCTGCTGCACAACGCGTCGCTGCTGGCAGGCAAGGACCGCGGCCCCTACCTCTACCTGCCCAAGCTGCAGTCGATGGAGGAAGCGGCGCTGTGGGAGCAGGCGCTGTCGTTCATCGAGGCCGAACTCGGCCTGCCGCAGGGCCAGGTCAAGGTGACGGTGCTGATCGAGACGCTGCCGGCCGCGTTCGAAATGGACGAGATCCTGCATGCGCTCAAGGGCCGCATCGTCGGCCTGAACTGCGGGCGCTGGGACTACCTCTTCTCCTGCATCAAGACGTTCCGCCGCCGCCGCGATCACGTGTTTCCGGAGCGCGGCCAGGTCGGCATGAGGCGCCCGTTCCTGCGCGCCTATTCGGAGTTGCTGATCAAGACCTGTCATCGCCGCGGCGCCCACGCGATGGGCGGGATGGCGGCGCAGATTCCGGTCAACGGCGATCCTGCCGCGAACGAAGCCGCGCTCGACAAGGTGCGCGCCGACAAGCTGCGCGAAGTGACGGCCGGCCACGACGGCACCTGGGTGGCGCATCCGGCGCTGATCCCACTGGCGCGCGACATTTTCGATGCGCGCATGCGCAGCCCGAACCAGAAGCATGTCCTGCGCGAGGACGTCGAGGTGACGCGCGAGGATCTGATCGAGCCGGTGGCCGGGACGATCACGCGCGCCGGCTTCGAGAACAACGTCGAGGTCTGCGTGCGCTACCTGGCCGCGTGGCTGGACGGCAACGGCTGCGTGCCGATCCACAACCTGATGGAAGACGCGGCCACCGCCGAGATCGCCCGCGCCCAGCTCTGGCAGTGGCTGCATTTTGCCGACGAAGGCGGCACGCCGCTGTGTCTCGACGACGGCACCCCGGTCGATTTCGTCCTGCTCGACCGCGTCCTGATCGGACTGCCCAGTCGCTTGGCAAGGATTCCCGGAATGCCTGGCGCCGGACACGTCGGCGAGGCGATCGGTTTGCTCGACCGCCTGACCCACGCCGGCGAACTGGCCGATTTCCTGACCCTGCCCGCCTATGAGCGGATCGACTGATTTTCCGTTGCCACCACCCCACTTTCCGACGAGGCCAACCATGAAGAATCCGCTCCCGACCGCCGAACAGATCTCCCTCGACTGGGCCAACAACCCGCGCTGGGCCGGCATCACCCGCACCTATTCCGCTGCCGACGTGGTGCGCCTGCGCGGAACCGTCCATATCGAGCATTCGCTGGCGCGCCACGGCGCCGAAAAACTGTGGAAATCGCTGCATCAGGAGGATTTCGTCAACGCGCTGGGCGCGCTGACCGGCAATCAGGCGATGCAGCAGGTCAAGGCCGGCCTGAAGGCGATCTACCTGTCCGGCTGGCAGGTGGCGGCCGACGCCAACGTCGCCGGCGAAATGTATCCCGACCAGTCGCTGTATCCGGCCAATTCGGTGCCGCTGGTGGTCAAGCGCATCAACAACGCGCTGCTGCGCGCCGACCAGATCAGCCATGCCGAAGGCGATCACGCCATCGACTACCTGCAGCCGATCGTGGCCGACGCCGAGGCCGGCTTCGGCGGCGTGCTCAACGCGTTCGAACTGATGAAGGGAATGATCGAAGCCGGTGCGGCCGGCGTGCACTTCGAAGACCAGCTGGCCAGCGTGAAGAAGTGCGGCCACATGGGCGGCAAGGTGCTGGTGCCGACCCGCGAGGCGGTCGAAAAGCTGTCCGCGGCGCGGCTGGCCGCCGACGTGTGCGGCGTGCCGACTTTGATCGTGGCGCGTACCGATGCCGAGGCCGCCGATCTGCTGACCTCGGACATCGACGACAACGACAAGCCGTTCTGCACCGGCGAGCGGACTGCCGAAGGCTTCTACAAGACCAGAAACGGGTTGGAGCAGGCGATCAGCCGCGGCCTGGCCTACGCGCCCTATGCCGATCTGGTCTGGTGCGAAACCGGCAAGCCGGATCTGGAGTTCGCGCGCAAGTTCGCGGAAGCCATTCACGCCAAATTCCCGGGCAAGCTGCTGGCCTACAACTGCTCGCCGAGCTTCAACTGGAAGAAGAACCTGGACGACGCCACGATCGCGAAATTCCAGAAGGAAATCGCTGGCTATGGCTACAAGTTCCAGTTCATCACCCTGGCCGGTTTCCATGCGCTCAACTACGGCATGTTCGAGCTGGCCCACGGCTACGCGCGCCGGCAGATGAGCGCTTTCGTCGAACTGCAGGAAAAGGAATTCGCCGCCGCCGATCGCGGGTTCACTGCGGTCAAGCACCAGCGCGAGGTCGGCACCGGCTATTTCGATGCCGTCACCCAGACCATCCAGGGCGGCCAAAGCTCGACCGTGGCGCTCAGGGGCAGCACCGAGGAAGAACAGTTCCACGGCAAGCGCGCCGCCGCCTGATCCTGGCGTTGTGACCATGCGACGGGTCGGCCAAGTGCCGACCCGTCGTGTTCGATGAAGGCTCGCGACTGGGCGAAAGGAACGAGGTCGAGGCCAGCGACGGCATGATGCGACGGCGGAGGTGGTGCGCCTCATGCCGCCGCGCGTTCGCCCTGGCGCTCCAGCGTGCGATAGCCGATCGCCTCGGTCAGGTGCGGCGTTGCGATGGCGTCGCTGCCGTCGAGATCGGCGATCGTGCGGGCCACGCGCAGGATGCGATGCAGCGAGCGCGCCGAAAGTTGCAGCGATTCCACGGCACGTTCCAGCAGGGCGCCATCGCGCTGCGCCAGCCGGCAGAACGCGTTGGTCTGGCCCTGGCCGAGGCGCGCATTCGGCAGCGGACCGCGCGCAAGCTGGCGTCTTCGGGCCGCCTCCACCCGGCTCCTGACGTCGGCGCTGGATTCGCCCGGCGGCGCGTCGGTGCGCAGCAGCGTGGGCGCCAGTCTTGGCACCTCCACGTGCAGGTCGATGCGCTCCAGCAGCGGCCCGGAAATGCGCGCGCGATAGCGGCGGATCATGTCGCTGCTGCACAGGCAGCGGCCGGAGGGATCGCCGGCCCAGCCGCAGGGGCAGGGATTCATCGCGGCGACCAATTGGAAACGGGCGGGAAAGCTGCAGTGTCGTGCTGCGCGCGAAATGCCGACGCTGCCCGATTCCAGCGGCTCGCGCAGCACTTCCAGCGCGTGACGGCTCCACTCCGGCAGTTCGTCGAGGAACAGCACGCCATGGTGGGCCAGCGAGATCTCGCCGGGGCGCGGGTCGGCACCGCCGCCGACCAGCGCCACTGCGCTGGCGGTGTGGTGGGGCGCACGGAACGGTCGCTGCCGCCAGTGCGCCAGATCCAGCCCGTGGCCGCTGGCGGAAGCGATGCTGGCCACTTCCAGCGCCTCGACCTCGGACGGTTCGGGAAGGATGCCGGCAAGCCGCGATGCCAGCAGGGTCTTGCCGCTGCCGGGTGGGCCGATGAACAACAGATGGTGGGCGCCGGCGGCGGCGATCTCCAGCGCCCGCCGGGCGTGGGCCTGGCCGCGAACGTCGGCCAGGTCGGGAACCGGCGTCGGTTTGCGGTTCTGCGGCGTGGCCCTGGGCAGCGCGCTGCGTCCTTCGAGCGCCGCGCACACCTCCAGCAGTGTGCGCGCGGTGCGGACTTCGACCCCGCTGGCCAGGGCGGCTTCGCTGCCGTTGTCCGGCGCAACGATCAGGCGGTGGTTGCTGGCACCGACCGCCAGCGCGGCGGCCAGCGTGCCGTCGCAGCCGCGCAGCGCGCCGGTGAGCGCCAGTTCGCCGAGGAATTCCCAACCTTCCAGTGCGTCGGCGGAAATCTGGCCGCTGGCGGCAAGGATGCCCAAGGCAATGGCGAGGTCGAAGCGCGCGCCGTCCTTGGGAAGGTCGGCTGGCGCCAGATTGACGGTGATCCGCCGTGCGGGGAACTCGAACTGCGCGCACTGGATCGCCGCGCGCACGCGATCCTTGGCTTCGCGCACCGCGGCTTCCGGCAGCCCGACGATGGACATCGCGGGCAGCCCGCCGCCGAGGTGGACTTCGACGCGCACCGCAGGCGCATCGACCCCGATCCGCGCGCGGCTGTGCACGATCGCCAGATTCATCGTGCAGCCCTCAGAGCCGGCCGGTCTCGCGGACGGCGCTGCGGCGCCACTGGCCCAACTGTGCTTCCAGCGCGTCCAGCCGATCCCGGGTCAGGGCGAGCTGCACGCGCTGGAGTTCGAATTCGGTGCGGCTGACCAGCCCCAATGCGCCCAGGGTATCGCGCAGGACGATCTTGAAGTTCTCTCGCAGATCGTCCCGCCCGTCGCGCTGGGCGGAAGGCACCAGACTGGCAAGACGGTGCGCGAGCGCGTCGAGCTGGTTCAGGTCGTGGATGCGCAGTGCGTTCATGGAATTCTCCTCGGGCCTCGGCTGCGCCGGAAAGTCCGCTTTCGACGTTGCGGCGTTGTCCCGGCCAGATTGCGCGTCGGAGGGGTCGGGCGCACTCGGCGGAAGGCGCGGACAAAGGTCGGAAAAAGCCCATCAAGGACATCGGGATCTTGCCCGGGCGCGGTATCCTGCCGGCAACCCCGGGGAGACGACGCAATGAAGATGGTGATGGCGGTGATCAAACCGTTCAAACTCGACGATGTGCGCGAGGCGCTGGCCGAGGTCGGCGTGGCCGGGGTCACCGCGACCGAGGTCAAGGGCTTCGGCCGCCAGAAGGGTCACACCGAGTTGTACCGCGGCGCCGAGTACGTCGTCGATTTCCTGCCCAAGATCAAGCTGGAAATCGCGGTCACGGACGACCAGGTCGATGCCGTCACCGAGGCCATCGTGAAGTCGGCCGGAACCGGCAAGATCGGCGACGGCAAGCTGTTCGTCTGGGATCTGGAGCGGGTGGTGCGCATCCGTACCGGTGAACTGGACGCCGACGCGCTCTAGACGTTGGCCTGACGACTCCATCCTGGAGCCGCCGCTCCGTCTGCCGTCGGATTCACTCGGGCCGGGCTGTCGTCACCGGCTCGCGCCAGGCGCCGAGCAGGGCGTGCAGCAAGACCACGGTGGTCCAGCTCAACCAGATCGTCCACAGGACGTGGGACAGGAAGTGCGCACCGCGCTGGATCTGGACGAAGCCGAAGAACAGCGATGTCAGCAGTGCGCCGGCCAGCGCGAGCCCGCTGAAACGGCGGTCCTCGGGGTAGCGCAGCAGCGCGAAGGCCAAGGTCCAGCTGGACACCGATACGAAGCCCGCCGGGAAGCAGTGGCCGTAGTCGATGAGCCCCGGTGGCGTTGCGGAGAACAGGTCGAAATAGGGCGCGAAGCCGCCGTAGTTGCTGATGTCCCACGGGCAGTGCATCGGGCTGGTGCGCTTCCACAGCGTCACCCCGAGAGGCACCAGCAGCGCCGAGGCGCCTACCAGCCGCCAGCGCAGTGCATTCGCCGTCCGGCGGCGGCGCCAGGTGACGATGACGCAAGCCAGAGCCCCGAGGATGAAGACGTAGCGCAACCAGCCGTGCACCAGCTTGGCTGCCCACCATGCCTTTCGTGCGGGCCAGATGCCGGACGTGCGGTCGAACCAGGGGTCGGACAATCGCAGGTCGAGCGCGTTGCCGTGGAACAACAGCGCCAGCCCGAGGGCACAGGCGGCAAGCAGCAGGCATTGCCGCAGGTAGAACCCTCGCCAGAAGGGGGGCATGGGTGCGTGCTCAGGTGGGCGAAGGCGCGCATTCTACGCGCGTGCCCCGTGGAGTGTGGTCTGGGCAATGTTTCACACGACGTCGAACCGGGCTGGTGCCAGCCGGGGCGTGATGCCGGATCAGGCTTCAGCGCGATTGCGACCGCCCTGCTTGGCGCGGTAAAGGGCTGCGTCCGCGCGCGCGAACAGCGCGTCCTTCGATTCTCCTGGTCGGGCTTCGGCTACACCGATGCTGACGTGGACCTCCAGCGCCGGATCAACTTCGGCAACGCGTAGCGCGCGGGTGGCCTCAAGCAGCCGCGCGGCGGCCGCCAGCGCTTGCTCGAGGCGGGCATCCGGGCAGACGGCGAGAAATTCCTCGCCGCCGATCCGGCCGAGGCGGTCGTTCCCGCGAAGCTGCTGCTTCCATGCCGCCGTGACCGTGCGCAGAATGGCATCACCGCCGGCGTGGCCGTAGCGGTCGTTGATGTCCTTGAAGTGATCGATGTCAAGCATCAGCACGGACAGCGGATGACTGGCGCGCATGGCGTGGAGCAGCGCGTTGTCGGCGACCGCGTCGATGCCGCGCCGGCTGATGGCACCGGTCAGGGCGTCGGTCATCGCCATCACGCGCAGCGCGCGCGACTTGCGCCATTGCCGCCAGGCCAATGCGGCCAGAACCGCCAGCAGCAGCCCGCCGAGCGCCAGCGACAGGGCCTGCAGCCGACGCACGCGTTCCAGCGCCGCCACCTGCTGCTTCCGACCATCGGCTTCGGCGCGCAGGCTGCGGTTCTCGAAGTCGCGCCGGCGGATCTCGTATTCGTAGTCCAGCAGCCGGCCCTGTTCCAGCCGCATCTTGCCCTGCAACTCCATCTGCCGCCGAGCAAACTCCTTGTAGTCGGCCAGTGCCTCGGCGGTCTGTCCCAGGGCCTCCCGGCTGGCGGAACGGGCTTGATACAGTGTGGCCAGGTAGCGCAGGTTGCCATCCTGCTCCAGCAGGGGCAGGGCCTTGGCGTAGCGGGACAACGCCTTGTGATGCCGCCCAAGCCCGGCCAAGGCCTGGCCTTCCAGAAGGATGCCGTCGGCTTCCAGGGTGTTGCTTTCGGAGTCGAGGTAGGCCTGGGCCAGGGTGAGCAATCGCAGGGCGGGCTCGAACTGCCGCTGGTTGATCAGTGCGGAGGCCAGCCCGATCCGGGCCCGGGCGACGCCGTAGGGACCGTCGTGCGCCTGCGCCACTTCGATTGCCCGCTGGAACGTTGGGCTGGACTGTTGCGGCAGGCCGAATTCGTCGTAGATGTAGCCAAGCTGGATCAAGTCCGTGACCAGACGATACCAGTCGTGCTTCTGCTCCGAGCGTCGGACCGACTGCGTGAAATACCGTTCGGCCTGCTCGCGGACACCCATACGGCGGTAGCTCACGGCCATCAAGAACATCAGCGAATCGATTTCGTGCGGAATGCCAGCGGCGCGGAAGGCCGCACGGGCGCGCTGGAAGTCGATCAGGGCGTTGGCCTGTTCGCCGAGGTCGGATAGCAGCGAGCCGCGCTGCATGAGGGCCTCCGCGAACAGCTGCTGCTCGCCGGAATTCTCCAGCAGTGACACTATCTGGTTGGCGTCGTCCAGGGCGGCACGGGTTCCGTGCAGTTCGGCGGTGAAGTTGGCACGGCAGAACAGGGCGCGCCCCTGTGAGGCGATATCTCCGGCCGCCTGTGCCAGACGGAACGCGTTGTCGGTGAAGGCCAGCCCCTGCTTGGGGTCTTTCCAGGTATCGCTGCCGCAATACACCGACCGGAACCGGATGTCGCGGGCGACATCTCCCGCGGGAATCAGGGTGCGCAGGCGCTCGATGTTGGCCAGATAGCCATCGATGGGGGCGTCCATCGAGTCCGGGCCGACGATCTTCTCGAAGACGGCATCGAACTGCGCGGCCTGCGGGGTGGGTTGAGCCGGCTGGGCCAGGGCGGCGCCGGTGGCCAGCGCCAGCGGGGCAAGAAGGTGCAACAGGGGCGTTCGCTTCGGCATGTGCGGCAGGATGGTAAATGCCGGAAGCTTAGCGAACGACGGTCCTTCGTACCGTGCCGGAAGTCGGAGTTTTCACCGGCGGCTCAGCCGTCCAGCGCCCGCGCCACGAATGGCGGCAGCGCCTGTGCGCCGCGGTGCACGGCGGCGCTGTAGAAAGCGGTCGGGAAGGTCTTGGCGGCGGCATCGGTTTCGCGGAAGCCCCAATCGCCGACGGCGTCCTTGCGCGCCATCGTGCAGCTCCACCAGCCGGTGGGGTAGCAGGGCTGCGGGAACGGCAGGGTCTGGAAACTGTGGAAGCCGGCCTTGCCCATTTCCGCGCGCATGGCCTTGATCAGGTCGAGCAGCGCCAGCGGCGATTCGCTTTGCTGGACCAGAATGCCGTCGGCTTTCAGCGCGCGGTGGCAGCTTTCGAAGAAGGCCTGGTTGAACAAGCCTTCGGCGGGGCCGATCGGGTCGGTGGAATCGACGATCACGATGTCCACGCTGTCCGGTGGACAGTTCGCCATCCAGGCGATGCCGTCGTCCCATAGCAACTCGGCACGCGGGTCGTTGTTGGATTCGCACAGTTCGGGAAAGTGCTTTTCCGCCATCCGCGTCACCTGTTCGTCGATGTCGCACTGGGTGGCCTGTTCGACGCCCGGATGGCGCAGCACCTCGCGCAGCGTGCCGCAGTCGCCGCCGCCGATGATCACCACGCGCTTCGGATCGGCGTGGGTGAACAGCGCGGGATGCGCCATCATCTCGTGGTAGAAGAAGTTGTCGCGGCTGGTCAGCATCATGGCGCCATCGATGAGCATGACGTTGCCCCAGTCGGTGCTTTCGTACACCTCGATCTTCTGGAATGGCGACTGCACCTCGTCCAGCTTGCGGGTCACGCGGAAGCCGATCGACGAGCCGGTGTGCTCGAAATTCTCATGCAGCCATTGGGACTGGGTCATGGCGTGGGTCTGGTCAAGAGTGCTGGATCGCACATTGTATCGACTGTGTGGTGCGTTCCCGGGCAAGTGGGGACACCCCGGGCGGGGGTTGGGCCTTCCGAAGTCGCTCCCCGATACTCGCTTTGTTCGGAAGGCCCAACTCCCACCCGGGGTGCGTCGCAGTAGACACAGCCGCCTTGAGCGGAGATGGGGCGAGTGTGGAACGCCTTGTGGCTTCAGGGGTTCAAGGGGTTGCCCTCGCCCACACGTTGCCGCCGGCCGCTACGGAACTGGCTGCCCGGGTTCCTCGAGACCGGGTTCCGACCTGCACCACGCCAATGGCATCGCGCGACCACCTTCGTACCGCGTCACCATGCGTGCGCCGACACTCTTGATGATGTTCAGGCAGGCGCAGCCGTAGCCATACGGGCCGTCGGTGGCGATCCACTCCTCCGTCGCAAATTCAGGCCCGCCCTGCCAGCCGGTTGCGCTGGAAAAATCATCGGGCTTCTGGATCGACCAGATCGTGCCGCTTTCGATGAGCGAATAGGTCCTGTTGGCCGGATGAACCAGCCAGCCGCACGTCTCCGCCAGGGTCGATCCGGTTGCCGGTTTTGCCTTCGACGGTCGATCCGCGCCGGCGCAGGCCGCCACGGCGATGGTCAGGGCCGCGATTGTCAGATGGGCCTTGTTCGCGTTCACAGAGAGGGATCATCCGCCCACAGGCATCCGGGATTGTAGTGTGGATCAGTCTCGCTTTCATGGAGTTTTTGCAGCGAAGATCTTGGCCATGGCGCCGCCCGGTTTTCGCACGATGGACCAAGGCCCACCCTACAATGCCTTTACCTTCCAACGTTGGCACGCCCGACATGACCGACTGGTCGCCCGACCTCGCCCGCAAGACCTATTCGATCCCGCATTGGGCGGACGGGTATTTCGATGTCGATGCGGGTGGGCGAATCCTCGTCCGGCCGCAGGGCATGCAGGGTCCTGGATTGGCCCTGCCCGAGATCGTCGATACGGCATTGGCGCAGGGCGCGAAGCTGCCGATGCTGGTGCGCTTTCCGGAGATTCTCGGCAGTCGCCTCGGCAAGCTGCAGGCGGCCTTTGCGCAGGCGCAGAAAGACTGGGATTACGGCGGCGGCTACACCGCCATCTATCCGATCAAGGTCAACCAGCACGCCGGCGTGGCCGGCACGTTGGCCAGCCATCGCGGCGAAGGCTTTGGCCTGGAGGCAGGCAGCAAGCCGGAGCTGATGGCGGTGCTGGCGTTGTCGCGCCCCGGCGGCACCATCGTGTGCAACGGTTACAAGGACCGCGAATACATCCGGCTGGCGCTGATCGGGCGCAAGCTGGGGCTGGACACCTACATCGTCATCGAAAAGCCGTCCGAGCTGAAGCTGGCGCTGGAAGAAGCGGAAAAGCTCGGCATCCAGCCAGGCTTGGGCGTGCGCATGCGGCTGGCCTCGATGGGCGCGGGCAAGTGGCAGAACAGCGGCGGCGACAAGGCCAAGTTCGGCCTCGACCCGCGCCAGTTGCTGAACCTGTGGAAAGAGCTGCGCGACACCGGCATGGGCGATTGCCTGAAGTTGCTGCACTTCCACATGGGCAGCCAGATCTCCAACGTCCGCGACATCGCTGCCGGCATGCGCGAAGCCACGCGCTACTTCGTGGAACTGAGCAAACTCGGCGCGCGGATTTCGCATGTCGACGTCGGCGGCGGACTGGGAGTCGATTACGAAGGCACCCGCAGCCGTTCGTACAATTCGGTCAATTACGGCATCCACCACTACGCCTCCAGCATCGTGCAGCCGCTGGCCGAGGCCTGTGCGCGCGAAGGGTTGAGGCCACCGCGAATCCTCACCGAATGCGGACGCGCCATGACCGCGCACCATGCGGTGCTGGTGACCAATGTCAGCGAAGTGGAGCGCGCGCCGGAAGGCCGCGTGCCGGACGTGCATGCCGACGAGTCGCTGCCGGTGCGCCAACTGCGCGAACTGCACGCCGAGATGGCGCAGCGTCCGGCGGTGGAAGTGTTCCACGAGGCCACGCAGGCGCATGCCGAAGGCCTCAGCCTGTATGCATTGGGGCAACTGGATCTGATCCAGCGCGCGCGCATCGACGACCTGTTCTACGCCATCGCGCATGCGGTGAAGGCGCGCCTGACCTATGACGAGAAAAGCCACCGCGATTTGCTGGACGAATTGAACGAGCGCCTGGTCGACAAATACTTCGTCAACTTCAGCGTGTTCGAGTCGATACCGGATGTGTGGGCGATCGACCAGGTGTTTCCGATCGTGCCGATCGAGCGCCTGGACGAGGCGCCCACCCGGCGCGGCATCATCGCGGACATGACCTGCGACTCGGACGGCAAGATCGACACCTATGTCGAAAACGAGGATCTGGACAGTTCCTTGCCACTGCACGAACCGCGTCCCGGCGAGCGCTACCGGATCGGTTTCTTCCTTGTCGGCGCCTATCAGGAAGTGCTGGGCGACATCCACAACCTGTTTGGCGACACCGATGCGATCGAGGTGCGCTGCACCGACGACGGTTTTGCCATCAGCCAGCAGCGTCGCGGCGACACCACCGACGTGATGCTGGATTACGTCGGCTACCGGCTCGACGACCTGCGCCGACGCTACAAGGCGCTGGTGGGAGCCACCGATTTGGGCAAGGCCGAGGCCGAACGCCTCAATGAAGCCTTGGAGTGCGGCCTGACCGCGTACACCTATCTGGACGACGCGCCGCTGTAGTTCGCGGCGCGTTGGACGAAGATCGAGCCTGGATCAGGCGTCTCGGTGCACCTGAAACCCGGCGAACGACTGCGAGGTGGGCATCAGTTCGATCCGGTTGATGTTCAGGTGCGGCGGCTGGCTGGCCACCCAGAAAATGGTGTCGGCGATGTCGTCGGCGGTCATCGGGTTGGCACCCCCGTAAAGTTTGTCCGAAGCGGCCTGGTCGCCGTGGGTGCGCACCACGGTGAACTCGGTTTCGGCCATGCCCGGTTCGATCGCGGTCACGCGCACGCCGGTGCCGTGCAGGTCGGCGCGCAGGCCCAGTGAGAACTGGCTGACGAAGGCCTTGCTGCCGCCGTAGACGTTGCCGCCGGTGTAGGGATAGGTGGCAGCGGTGGAGCTGATGTTGATGATCGCGCCCTTGCGCGCGATGAGCGTGGGCAGCAGGGCGTGGGTGAGCGTCACCAGCGCGGTGACGTTGGTGTCGATCATGGTCTTCCAGTCGGACAGCAGCGCGTCCTGGGCGGGCTTGGTGCCCTGCGCCAGGCCGGCGTTGTTGACCAGCAGGTCGATGCCGCGGAAGCGTTCCGGCAGCGCGTCCAGCGCGGCGCGCAGGGTGGCCTCGTCGCGGATGTCGAAGCAGGCGGTGTGCAGGTTGTCGCCCAGTTCGGCACGCAGGGCGTCAAGACGCTCGGCGCGGCGGCCGGTGGCGATCACCTGCCAGCCGGCGGCGATGAATTTGCGCGCGGCGGCGCGGCCGAAACCGGCGGTGGCACCGGTGATGAGGGTGGTGCGAAGGGATGTGTTCATCACCGCATTCTACGGCGGGCGCCCCACGACGCAGACTGCGCGGCGTGGATTCACCACAGGCCGGGCAACAGGCGACGGGTGTGGCGGGCATAGGCCGGGTAATCCACCGGAAAGGTATCGGCCAGCGCCTGCTCCTCGATCCGGATACGCCGCAGAAACACGGCAACCACCGGGATGACCGCCATCAGCAAAGAAGGCAAATCCCCCAGACACAGACCAAAACCGACGAACGTGGCCAGCGCACCGGTATAGGACGGGTGCTGTAGCCAGCGATACGGACCGGTGCGAACGATGCGGTGGTCATCGGCAATTGCGACGTTGACCGTGAAGTAGCGTCCCACCACGTGGATGGCCCACCAACGGAAGGCCAGGCCTGCTGCCATCAGGCCCATCCCGACAAGGTACAGCGGCGTGCGCAGCGTGGCCGGGAATGGCAGAAGGCGTGCATACGACAGCCAGACCGCAAGGAAGATGCTGGCGTAGATGGTGACGAGCAGCAGACGCAGGGTGCCGTGGTCGCGCGTGGAAGTGGTCGCGTATTTGCGCAACCTCAACCATAGTTCGCTGATGGCCCAGATGACGACAAGCGTGACGTAGAGCATTTGAGTCGCGTGCATGGCCCGAGCCCATTCGGAAAGAATGGGAATAGCCTAGGCAGGCGCGCGGCGTTGAACGAGTGACAGCCATCACCTCGTGCCAGTGACAGCCGCACGACAGGTTCAGTTGGTTTTCACCGCCATCGCCGGAAGTCCGCCGCCAGCCAGCTTGGCCTTGGCGTCGGCCAGTTCGGAGGCGGTTCCGTAAGGCCCCATGCGCACGCGGTAGACCGTCTTGCCGTTGATCTGCGCCGATTCCACGCGTGCGGACAGCCCCAGCATCGCGATCTTGGCCTTGACCGATTCGGCGTCGCCGGAGGCGCCGAAGGCGCCGGCCTGCAGGATGTAGCGGGCGGCTCCGGGGTTGTCGGCGTTGCTGGCCGGAGCGGCGGCGACCGGCGGTGGTGCGGAGGCGGTTGCCGGTTCGTTGATCGGCGCGGGCAGGGCATTGTCGGGTTCGGCCGCGGACGCCGTGGCGTCGCGCTGCGCCTGCCGTGCCCGCGCATCGGCCTCGGCCTTGGCGCTGGCGGCCAGTTCGGCGTCGGTCATCTGCACGCCTTCGCCTGGAAGCAGGGTATAGAAGTCGTAGCGCGGCTTGGGGGGTTCCGGATTGGCTGGCTTGGGCGCGTCGGTGGCGATGTCTGGCGCAATGGCGTCGCCCTGCGCGGCAGCGGGCTGGGCGTCCGGATTGGGCGTCGGACCGACGCGCAGGAAGCCGTCGCTTGACGAGGACTGCATCAGCCGCGGGACGAGCAGGACGGCTGCGAGCGTGAGCGCTACGCCGATCGCCAGCCAGGCCCAGCCGGGCAGGCCGCCCGAAGAATTGCGTCGGGCCTGGGATTTTCCGCGTCGTGCTGCCATTACATGCTCTCCGGTGCGCCAACGCCCAGCAGATCCAGTCCGTTGGCCAGCGTCTGGCGGACGGCCAGCGCCAGGGTCAGGCGCGCGTCGCGCAGCGCAGCCTCCTCCACCAGCACCGGCGAGGCGTGGTACCAGGTGTGGAGGGCGTTGGCGAGCTCGCGCAGGTATTGGGCGACCAGATGCGGCTCCAGGGTCGCACCGGCGGCTTCCACCACTTCCGGATAGCGCGACAGTTCGCGCATCAATTCCTGTGCGGGCGCATCGTCCAGCAGGTGCAGTTGCGCCGATCCGTTTTCCGCATCGTAGGCAAACCCCTTTTCGCCGCACTGTCGCAGCAGGCTGCACACGCGGGCGTGGGCGTACTGCACGTAGAACACCGGGTTGTCGTTGTTCTGCGAGCGCGCCAGGTCGATGTCGAAGGTCAGCTGCGAATCGGGCTTGCGCGCGATCAGGAACCAGCGCGTCGCGTCGCACCCGGCTTCGTCGATCAAATCGCGCAGGGTCAGGTACGAGCCGGCGCGCTTGGACAGCTTCACTTCCTCGCCGCCGCGCATCACCGTTACCATCTGGTGCAGCACGTAGTCGGGGTAACCCTGCGGGATGCCGCAATCCAGCGCCTGCAGGCCAGCCTTCACGCGGGCCAGCGAGCCGTGGTGGTCGGCGCCCAGCTCGGTGACTGCGCGCTGGTAGCCGCGCTGCCACTTGGACAGGTGGTAGGCGACGTCCGGCACGAAGTAGGTGTAGGTGCCGTCGGACTTGCGCATCACCCGGTCCTTGTCGTCGCCGAAGGTGGTGGTGCGCAGCCACAGCGCGCCGCCTTCCTCGTAGGTATGGCCCTTGGCGATGAGTTCGCGCACGGTTTCCTCGACCTTGCCGTCGGTGTACAGCGAAGATTCGAGGAAATAGCGGTCGAAGCTGACGCCGAACGCGGCCAGATCCGCGTTCTGTTCGCGGCGCAGGTAGGCCACCGCGAAGGCGCGGATGGCGTCGAGGTCGTCGGCGTCGGGCTTGCCGGTGACGATATGGCCGTCCACTTCCACGCTGTCGCCGCGCAGGTACGACTGGGCAACGTCGGCGATGTAGTCGCCGTTGTAGGCGTCGGCCGGCCACTGCGCGTCGCCCGGCTTGAAGCCCTTGGCGCGCGCCTGGGTGGAGATGGCGAGATTGTTGATCTGCACGCCGGCGTCGTTGTAGTAGAACTCGCGCTTCACGTCCCAGCCGTTGGCGGCCATTACGCGGGCGATGCAGTCGCCGATCACGCCGGCGCGACCGTGGCCGACGTGCAGCGGGCCGGTGGGGTTGGCGGAGACGTATTCCACGCCCACCGTCTTGCCGCCGCCGCTGGTGTTGCGGCCGAACGCGCTGCCGGCGGCGTGGATGTCGCGCACCTGCTGCTGCCACGCGGCCGGAGTCAGGTGGAAATTGATGAAGCCGGGGCCGGCGATTTCGACCTTGGCGATGGCGTCGGAGGCCGGCAGCGCATCGACCAGCTGCTGCGCCAGCGCACGCGGATTGCTGCGCGCGGCCTTGGCCAGCAGCATCGCCACGTTGCTGGAAAAGTCGCCGTGCGCGCGCTCTTTCGGGCGTTCGATCACGAAGTCCGGGAGAGGCGCATCGGCGGGCAGGGTTCCGCCTTCGCGCAGGGCGGCAAGGCCCTGCAGGATCAGGGCGTGGATCTGGGCTTTCACGTGGGACGGCGGCGGCTGTTCGATGGCCGGACATTGTACGCGAGCCCGCATCCAACCTCGCGATGGCCGGGATGGGTGCAACTCGGGGCGACTGCGGCCGGATGGAGGGCGTGCCCCGGTGCCTAGACCATGCCGCGTTGCGCCATCGAGGTGGGCGGCCCATCGCCGATCACGAAGTGGTCGAGCAGGCGCACGTCGACCAATGCCAGCGCCTGCTTGATCCGCGTCGTGACGGCGCGATCGGCGGCGCTGGGGTCGGGATTCCCGCTGGGGTGGTTGTGGCCGATGATCGCTGCCGCGGCGCCGTGGACCAAGGCGCGCTGGACGATGATGCGCGGGTGGACTTCGGCGCCGTCGATGCCGCCGCGGAACAGTTCTTCGAAGCCCAGCGCGCGGTGGCGGGTGTCCAGATACAGCACCGCGAACACCTCGTGGCCCAGCCCGCGCAGGCGCTGGGCAAAATAGCGTCCGGCCGCGCCGGGGTCGCTCAGGGCCTCGCCGCGTTCAAGCTGGGCGGCCAGGTGGCGTTGGCCCAGTTCCAGCGCGGCGGCCAGCAGGCAGGCGCGGGCCGGGCCGATCCCGCGCCGTCGGGTCAGTGCCGTGGCGTCCAGATCGAGCAGCCGCCGCAGCCCGCCGGCGCCGGACACCAGGGCGCGGGCGGAGGCCACGGCGTCCTGTCCGCGAATGCCGGAGCCGAGGAACAGCGCCAGCAGCTCGGCGTCGGACAGGCTGCCAGGGCCGCGGGCCAGCAGCTTTTCCCGGGGACGTTCGGATTCGGGCCAGTCGCGGATGTGCATGCGTCCATCGTGAACAGGAGCCTGCGGGAAAGACAGCGGGGTTTGCCCCGGCTTCGGGTAAGCTCACGGGTTGGAAAGAGGTCAGGGAATGGCCCGATGCAGGCTCCGCGTTTTCCGAACGAGGCTTACCGCGTGCTGCTGTGCGTGTGCGGCGGAATCGCTGCGTACAAGGCGGCCGAGCTGGTGCGCCGGCTGCGTGACGCCGGTGCGGACGTGCAGGTGGCGATGACCGAGAACGCGCAGCGTTTCGTCGGCGCGCCGACCTTCCAGGCGCTGTCGCACCGCGCGGTGCGCACCAGCCTGTGGGATGCGCAGGCCGAGGCCGGCATGGGCCATCTGGAGCTGGCGGCGTGGGCACAGCAGGTGGTGGTGGCGCCTGCGACGGCCAACACGCTGGCGAAGCTGGCGCACGGGCTGGCCGACGATCTGGTTTCCACCCTGTGCCTGGCCACCACGGCGCCGATGATCTTGGCACCGGCGATGAACCACCGGATGTGGCGGCATCCGGCCACCCAGGCCAACGTTGCTCTGCTGCTGTCGCGCGGCGCGCGCCTGGTCGGGCCGGACGACGGCCCGCTGGCCGAAGGAGAGTCCGGGCCGGGTCGGATGGCCGCGCCTGAGCGCATCGTGGCAGCGATGGGGGCTTGCGCATGAGCGGGCCTTTGATCGGCATGAAGGTCGTGGTCAGCGCGGGGCCGACCTTCGAGGACATCGATCCGGCGCGTTTCCTCGGCAACCGCAGCAGCGGCAAGATGGGCTTTGCCATCGCCGCCGTCGCCGCTCAACGCGGCGCCAAAGTGCTGTTGGTGGCCGGCCCCGTTCACCTACCGACGCCGGAGGGCGTGCGCCGGGTGGATGTGCGCAGCGCGGCGCAAATGCATCGGGCGGTGATGGACGCCCTGCCTTGCGACCTTTACATCGGCGCGGCGGCGGTGGCGGATTTCACCCCGCGGGTGCCGCTGGAAACCAAGCTCAAGAAGCAGCCCGGGCAGGACGTGCTGGTGCTGGAACTGGTCAAGACCCGCGATATCCTGGCCGACGTCGCCGCGCACCCGCAGCGGCCGGCGCAAGTGGTCGGCTTTGCTGCGGAGACGAACGATGTTGCCGCCTATGCGCGCAGCAAGCTCGAGCGCAAGGGCCTCGACCTGATCTGCGCCAATCAGGTCGGCTTGCCGGGCTGCGGCTTCGAAAGCGACGACAACGCGCTGCTGGTGATCGACGCGCACGGCGAGCGTCCGCTGGGGCCGGCGCCCAAGAACGTGCTGGCGGCCCAGCTGCTGGATCTGATCGGCCAGCGCATGCGCGGGGGCCGGACATGACCAGGCATGTGCTGCAGGTGAAAGTGCTCGATCCCCGCATCGGCGGCGAATGGCCGCTGCCCGCGCATGCGACCGAACACAGCGCCGGGATGGATCTGCGTGCGGCGCTGGACGCGCCGCTGGACCTGGAGCCGGGGGCGACCGCGCTGGTGCCTTCCGGATTGGCCATCCATATCGGCGATCCCGGCCTGTGCGCGGTTCTGCTGCCGCGATCGGGGCTGGGCCACAGACACGGCATCGTGCTGGGCAACGGCACAGGTCTGATCGACGCCGACTACCAGGGGCCGCTGATGGTCAGCCTCTGGAATCGCGGGCCGGAGGCGTTCACCATTCAACCCGGGGACCGGATTGCGCAGCTGGTGCTCCTGCCGGTGGTGCGGGCCGACCTGCGGGTGGTCGAGGCCTTCGAGGAATCCGCACGCGGACAGGGCGGCTTCGGCCATACTGGGGTGCGCTGACAAGGGGGTGTCCATGGCGGTGTTCGGTTTGGGTGGAAAGGGCGGCAAGGACGGGAAGGGCGAGCATGCGGAGCACGAGACGCCCAAGCTGACGTTCGACCCGCTGCAGGCCGCGCGTGCGCTGCCGTGGCTGGTGCTGCTGCTGGGCGGACTGGCCCTGTGGTGTCTGATCGCGGGCGGACTTCGTCTGCGCGACGACAGTCGCCTGCATTCCCTCCAGACCGCTCGCGACGACGCGGCGCTGACGATTCGCCGCAAGCTCGACGAACAGCGCCGCACAATGGATACGCGATTGGCGTCGCCGGGATTCAAGGCGGCCCTGGCCGAAGGCGGGCCCCAGGCGGCTGCAGCATTGCGCAAGGGTTGGACCGGGCTGATGCGCGCCGAAGTCTGGCCGGCGGATCTCGATGCGCTGTACGAAGGACTGCCGCGCAGCGGGTACGGCACCTTGGCGGCCGCCGAAGCGGCGCTGTCCAGCGGCAAGACCAGCGTGCGGGTGGTGCAGGCGGGTGCGGCAAGGCGGCTGGCGCTGGCCGCGCCGGTGCGGTCAACGACCTTGATGGTGGCCTATGTCGAGATGCCGCTCGATACCCTGAGCAATATCGTGGAAACCACGAAACTGCCTGGCGGGGTCTATGTCGCGCTGCGACAGGGCGGGCAGAGCGTGGTCGAGAGCGGAGATACGTCGCTGAGCAATTCAGCGGAAGCGCTGTCGGTCAGGATTCCCGACAGCGAACTGCGGCTGGTGGCCGCAGCGCCGGATGAAACCGGAGTGCCGTTTGGCCTCGGCAGCCTGGCCGGGGTCATCCTCGGGCTGGTGCTTGCCGGCATTGCCGCGGCGCTTTGGCTGGTTCTGCGCCCGCGCCTGCTGGCGATGGGCGGGCAGGTCGAGTTCGAAGCCGGACCGACCCTGGCCGAGCTGGAACCGGCAAAACCGGTCGAAGAACGCACGCTGCACGAACGCGTCAAGGAAGAACCCAAGCCGGCCAAGGAAAAGGTGCCGGTGGTCATCGACCACCGCATCTTCCGCGCCTACGACATCCGCGGCGTCATCGGCCATTCGCTGGATGCGGGCGTCGCCGAACTGATCGGCCAGGCGATCGGCTCGAGCATGGCCGAGCAGGGGCTGGATTCGATCGTGGTCGGCCGCGACGGCCGGCTGTCCGGGCCGGATCTGGTGCAGGGCCTGATCGTCGGCTTGCGCAAGGCCGGGCGCAACGTCATCGACATCGGCATGGTGCCGACCCCGGTCGTGTATTTCGCCAGCTTCCACCTGCGCACCGGCTGCGGCGTGGCCGTCACCGGCAGCCACAATCCGCCGGACTACAACGGCTTCAAGATCGTGGTCGGCGGCGAAACCCTCTCCGGCCCTGCGATCAAGGACCTGCACGCGCGCATCGCCGAGGATCGGCTGCTGGAAGCGGAGGCGCAGGGCACGCTCGACGAGCGCGATATCAGCCAGGACTACCTGCAGCGCATCTCCGGCGACATCCAGATCGGCGAGCGCCTGAAGGTGGTGGTCGATGCCGGCAATGGCGTCGCCGGCGACATCGGCCCGCAGGTGCTGGCCGCGATCGGCGCCGATGTGACGCCGCTGTTCTGCGACATCGACGGCGAATTCCCGAATCACCATCCGGACCCCAGCGAGCCGCGCAACCTCGATGCGCTGATCCAGATGGTGCAGAGGCTCGAAGCCGACCTCGGCATCGCCTTCGACGGCGACGGCGACCGGTTGGGCGTGGTCACCAAGTCGGGCGCGATCATCTATCCCGACCGCCTGCTGATGCTGTTTGCGGCCGACGTGCTGGAACGCAACCCGGGCGCGGTGATCGTCTACGACGTCAAGTGCACGTCGCGCCTGTCCACGCAGATCCTGCGCCACGGCGGCAGCCCGATGATGTGGAAGACCGGGCATTCGCTGATCAAGGCCAAGATGCGCGAGACCGACGCCGCGCTGGCCGGCGAGATGAGCGGGCATTTCTTCTTCGCCGAGCGCTGGTACGGGTTCGACGACGGCATCTATGCCGCGGCGCGGCTGCTGGAAATCCTGGACGGGCAGGGCCAGCCTCCGGAGGACGTGTTCGCGGCATTGCCGGACGGCGTATCCACGCCGGAGATCAAGGTCGAACTGCCGGGCGAGACCGACCCGCACGAGTTCGTCGATCGGCTGCGGCTGTCGGCCACCTTCGAGGGCGGCCGTCTGACCTCCCTGGACGGGGTCCGGGTGGATTGGCCGGACGGCTGGGGGCTGGTGCGCGCTTCCAACACCACGCCGGTGCTGGTCATGCGCTTCGATGCCGACAGCAACGACGCGCTGGCGCGCATCCAGCGCTTGTTCTCGACCAACATGCTGGCGCTGGAACCGGAATTGCAGCTGCCGTTCTGATCCGGCGCATCCAGCGCCAGGCCGAGACACTGGGGTGGGCGCAGCCGTTGCTTCCGCCGGCGATCGGCGTCAGTGCGCTGCGGGCGTCGCAGGTGGCTCCGCGGCGGCGGGCTCGGCCGGTGCCGCTTCCGTACCGGCCGCGTTTCCCTGGCGGGTTTCGCGATACCGGCGGAGGGTGTCCTGCATTTCGATTTCCAGCGCCGCGCGGTCGGCGCGCTGGGAAAGCAGGATCTGCTGCTGGCGCTGCAATTCGGCGTGCTGATCGCGGATCGAGTTGGTCAGCGATGCGGGAACGGGCGTGCTGGCAAGTTCCTTGTCGCTGGCCTGGTTGAGCAGCGAGATCAGGCTCAGGCGCAGGTTGGACAAACCGAGCACGCTGGATTTGATCGATTCGTCCAGCAGGCTGGTGCGCTCGCCGTAGGCCTTGCGCAGGTCGTCTTCGGTCCGGTAGGACTCGACCATCGCCAGATCGCGTCGATGCTGGGCGGCTTCCGCGTCGGCCTGAATCCGCGCGTTGCGCGCGGCGACCGCGGCGGCGGCGCGCTCGTCGTCGGTCAAGGCGCGTCCGACCGATCCGGTCTCCAAGCCGGTCCGCGCGCTGAATTCGGTGCGGGCGCTGTCGGCGGCCGATGCCGGCAAGGCGTCGCCGCAGACCCGGCGGCCGCCTTCGTCCCAGCAGTAGATCTTCTTCGGTGGGGGCGTGCTCGACTGGGCGATGGCCGCGCCGATTCCGGCCAAGCCAAGGACAAGGGCAAGTGCGGTCGTGCTGGCGGCGTTCGGCATGGGTGGAATCCTTATCACCGGCAAGCGTATCAGGCAATACCGTAGCGCGTGCGGTAGGCGAGAAGGGTGTCGCGATGGGCCTCAAGTTCGCTGCTTTTGCCTGCGAAAGCAAGCAGATCGGAAAGTCCGGCCACGGCGACCACAGGGATGCCGTGCTCGCGGGCCACCGACTGCGCCGCCGACTCGCTGGCGTCCTCGCGCACGCGTTCCTGTCGATCCAGGGCAATGACGATCCCCGCGGGCGTGCCGCCGGCCTCGGCAATGATCGCCAGCGACTCGCGGATCGCGGTGCCGGCCGTGATCACGTCATCGACGATCAGCGCCCGCCTCCCTGCCAGCGCCGCGCCGATCAATCGCCCGCCTTCGCCATGTTCCTTGGCTTCCTTGCGGTTGAACGCCAGCGGCAGGTCGCGACCGCGCCGGGCGAATTCGCAGCCCAGCGCGGTCGCCAGCGGGATGCCCTTGTAGGCCGGCCCGAACAGCAGGTCGAAATCGAGCGCGGCCGCCTCCACGGCGTCGGCGTAGCACGCGGCAAGCTCCGCCAGCGCCGCGCCCGAATTGAACTGTCCGGCATTGAAGAAATACGGGCTGCAGCGGCCGGATTTCAACGTGAACTCGCCGAAGCGCAGCGCGTCGACCTTGATTGCCAGCTGGAGGAAGCGGGAGTGGTGCGATGTCATGGGGCGCGGAAACCGGAGACCGGGAACCGGGAAAGGGTAGCGCATACTTGCGAAACCGCATGTGCCTTGCGGCTATGCTTGGTGCGCTGTGGCGGGTTCCGTGCAGCGCAGTTCCCTGACCCATCCCCGAGCCACTGTCCGCAAATCCGATGCGCATCCTCACCTTCAACGCCAACGGCCTGCGTTCGGCCGCCAGCAAGGGCTTCTTCGACTGGTTCGAACGTCAGGACGTGGACGTCCTGTGCGTGCAGGAAACCAAGGCGCAGGAACACCAGCTGACGGATGCCGCGTTCCGGCCGGAGGGCTACAGGGCCTGGTTCAAGGATGCGCAGAAGAAGGGCTACAGCGGCGTGGCGATCTACAGCCAGCGCGAGCCGGACGAAGTGCGCACCGCACTCGGCTGGGCGCCGTTCGACGACGAAGGCCGCTACCTCGAGGCGCGTTTCGGCAATGTGTCGGTGGTCAGCTTCTACATCCCGTCCGGCAGCTCCGGCGAGGAGCGTCAGGGATTCAAGGAGGACGTGATGACGTGGCTGAGGCCCATTCTCGACGGCTGGCTGGCCAGCGGCCGCGAGTACGTGCTGTGCGGCGACTGGAACATCGTCCGCGCGAAGAACGACATCAGGAACTGGACCGGCAACCAGAAGAATTCCGGTTGCCTGCCGCACGAGCGTGCCTGGCTCAGCGGTCTGATTGCCGACGCCTGCCATGACGGACTGATCATGCCGCCCGCCCGCAGCTGGAAAGACGCCTTCCGCGTCGCCAAGCCCGACGCGGTGGAATACACGTGGTGGTCGCAGCGCGGCGGCGCGCGCGCCAACAACGTCGGCTGGCGGATCGACTACCAGCTGTGCACGCCGGGCATCGCGTCAGGCATCCGCAGCGCCGAAATATTCCCGGAGCCGAAGTTTTCCGACCACGCGCCCATGCTGGTGGAGTACGCCGTTTGAATACCGCCGCCAAGCCGAAAAAGCCTTCCGTCTGGCAATCCTTCCGCCAGCCTGCCGCTGGCACGATGTTCTTCTTCGGGTTCTCTTCGGGCCTGCCGTTCCTGCTGGTGGCCGGAACCCTGGCGTTCTGGCTGAAGGACCACGGCATCGTCCTGAAGGACATCACGATGATCGCCAGCGCCGGCATGCTCTATGCCTTCAAGTTCCTCTGGGCGCCGCTGCTCGACCATTGGCGGCTGCCGGGATTCGCGCGCATGGGACGCCGCCGCGGCTGGCTGCTGGCGGCGCAACTGGGCGTGATCGCCAGCCTGCTGCTGATGGCCGCAGTGACGCCGGCGCAACTCGGCCCGTTCATCGTCGCAACCCTGGGCGTGGCGTTTTTCGGCGCCACCCAGGACATCGCGGTGGACGCCTACCGCATCGAGATCGCGCCGGTGGACGCGCAGGGTGCGCTGGTGGCGACCTATTCGCTGGGCTACCGGATCGGCCTGATCGTGGCCGGCGCGTTCGCCGCGATCATGGCGGACCACATTTCCTGGAGCCTCGTTTATCTGATCATGGCGGCAGCGATGGCGATTCCGCTGATCGCCAACCTGATCGCACGCGAACCGGAGGTGACGATCGCATCGCGGCACCTGCGCTGGCGCGATGCGATGACGAATGCCGTGGTCGATCCGTTCGCCGATTTCTTCCGCCGCTTCGGATGGGCGCTGGCGCTGACCGTGCTGGCCTACATCCTGCTGTTCAAGGTGCCGGAACAGGCGACGATCGGCGGCATCATGAGCCCGTTCTACATCGACCAGGGCTTCACCAAGACCCAGATCGGCACCATCACCAAGCTGTGGGGCGTGTGGGTCGGGATCGTGGGCGTGTTCTGCGGCGGCGCGATGGTGACCCGGCTTGGCGCGTGGAAATCGCTCGGGATCATGATGCTGGTGTGCGGCAGCTGCAATCTGCTCTACCTGCTGCTCATGGTGCACAAGGGCGACCTGTGGGTGCTCACCGCCGTGATTTCGGCCGAGAACTTCACCCTGGGCATGCTCGGCCCGCCGACCGTGGCTTTCCTGTCGGCGCTGGTCAATCCCAGGCACACAGCCACCCAGTACGCGCTGCTCAGCTCGCTGGTGAACCTGCCCGGCAAGGTTCTCGGCTTCTTCGCTGGTGGCATCGTGATGGCGACCGGCTACGGCATGTATTTCGTCATCACCGTGCTGGCGCTGATTCCGGCGGCGCTGCTGTACGTCTGGCTGACGCCGCCGCTGCGCAGGCGGGTGTTCGACGCGGCGCCGGCTCAGGCCGGGTAGAGCGCGCCCAGCACCCGCGGCCCGCGCGCGCCGGTCACGGCGGGCAGGTTTCCGGGGCGACCGGCCAGGTGCTCGCGCGCCAGCCAGGCGAAGGCCATCGCCTCGACGAAATCCGGATCCAGCCCATGCACGCGGCTGGATTCGACGCAGGCAGTGGGCAGCGCGTCGGCCAAGGCCGCCATCAGCACCGGATTGTGCACGCCGCCGCCGCAGACGACGACTCGCCGTGTGCCGGGCTGGGTGGCGTCCAGCGCATTGCGCACGCTGTGGACGGTCAGCGCCAGCAGGGTGGCCTGCACGTCGGCGGGGGCCTCATCGCCGGCGAGTGCGGCCTCCACCCAGTCCAGATGGAATTGGTCGCGCCCGGTCGATTTCGGCGGCGGCAGGGCGAACCACGGCTCGTCCAGCAGCCGTTCCAGCAGCGCCGTATCGATGCGGCCCTGCGCCGCGAATGCGCCGTCTTCGTCATAGGGCTTCCCGGCGTAGCGCAGGCACCACGCATCCATCAGCCCGTTCGCAGGGCCGGTGTCGAAGCCGCGCACCTCGCCGCGTGCGGGCAGCAGCGTGAGGTTGGCGATGCCGCCGAGATTCAGCACCGCGCGATCTTCTCCGGCAGCGTGCAGCACTGCCGCGTGGAAGGCTGGCACCAGCGGTGCGCCCTGACCGCCGGCGGCGACGTCGCGGCGGCGAAAATCGGCGACGACGGCAATTCCGGTGCGCTCCGCGACCACGCTGGCATCGCCGAGCTGCAGCGTGAACGGCAGGGCGCCATCGGGGCGGTGTGCCAGCGTCTGCCCGTGGGCGCCGACCGCCGCCACGGCTGCGGGCGCGATGCCGCTCTCGTCCAGCGCCCTGCGCGCCGCCTCCGCGAACGCCAGACCAATCGCGGTTTCCAGCGCACCGACCTCGTCCAGCGTCACCGGCGAGGCGCACTGGCCCAATGCGACCAGGCGCGATCGCATCGCCTCCTGCCAAGGGTAGGTGCGCCCGAACACCAGTTCCGGATGCGCTTGCGCGCCATCGCCGTGGAACCGCACCAGCGCCGCGTCGATGCCATCGGCGCTGGTGCCGGACATCAGGCCAAGGAACAGGGGATCGTCGGCGGCAGCGGTCATGCGCCGCAGTATCGCATTGCCCGCTGCGGATTCCGGGCCGGGGGACTTTTCAGCCGCGACGGCGCGCAGGCTTGCGGGCGGGCGCCTGCGCCGAAGCGACGGCGACACCCGGCTGCGCGGTGGGCGCGGTGTCGGCGATGCGGCTGCCGTCGTCGAGCTGGAACACCACGTCCTCCATCTCGCGGATCTTGTCGAGCGCGTGGCGAGTATCCGCGTGGAAGGCCACCAGCGCGGCGCCGCTGAGCGGTGCGGGCGGCGGCAAGGTCATCTTGCGCGGATCCATGTGCACGCCGTTGATGCGGAATTCGTAGTGCAGGTGCGGGCCGGTGGCAAGGCCGGTGCTGCCGACGTAGCCGATCACCGCGCCCTGGGCGACGCTCTGGCCGACATGGATATTGGCGAAGCGCGACATGTGGCCGTACAGCGTGGTCTTGCCGCCGCCGTGGTCGAGGATGACGGCGTTGCCGTAGCCGCCCTTGTGACCGACGAAGGCGACCCGCGCGTTGCCGGCGGCCATGATCGGCGTGCCCGATGCCGCGGCGTAATCGATGCCCATGTGGCCACGCATCTGGCCGAGGATCGGGTGCCGACGCATCCCGAACCCGGAACTGATCCGGGCATAGGGGATCGGCATGCGGATGAACGGACGCTTGAGTGAGCGGCCATCCGGCGTGAAGTATTCGGGCTTGCCGTCGCGCATGAAACGGAACGCGCTCTTGATCTTGCCATCGACGGTGAAGGCCGCGGCCAGGACCGGACCGGTGCTGACCAACTGGCCGTTCTTCCAGGTCTGGTCGACGACGACGCTGAAGCGGTCGTGTTCGTCCAGGTCGGAATCGAAGTCGATGTCGTACTTGAACATCTCGTCGGTGAGCTGGTTGAGCTGGGAGCTTCCCAGACCCAGCGCTCGGGCGGAGGCAAACAGCGAATCGCCGACCTCACCGGTCAACACCACGGTGCGCGTGGTCACTTCCACCGGCACCGCACGCTCGCGCACCGCGTCCGCGCTGAATTCGAGTTCGATCGGCGTGTCGCCGACGCCGGGGCCGGCTTCCAGCCGCATCGCCCGCACGCTGCCGTCCTCGGGGAGGTTGAAGCTCAGCTGGGTGCCGGGACGCAGCCGGCGCAGGGTCGGCTTGATGCGCGGATGCTGCATCACGCGGTCGAGCTGGCTGTAGGGAATGCCGAGTTCCTCGAACACGCCGCTCAGGGTCTGGCCGGGCTTGAGCGTCACCGATTGCCAGCGATCCTGATTGGTGGGGGTCTTGCCGGGCTTGGGCATGGTCAGCGCCATCGTCATGCGCTGCGCCGCCGCGTTGCCGGGCGTGCCGAGCAGTTGGGAGAACCCCGGCACGATGGCGACCAGCAGGGCGCACATGGTGGTCAGCACGCTGGCCTGGGCCCAATGGCGGCGCGTCCAGCGGCCGCGGAAATCCGGGGGGATCAGGGACGAAACCGAGCGGTCGGCATTGACGCGGGCGCGTTCCAGATTCTTGCGACGCACCGCGACTTGGCTCGAATCCGCTGTGTGATCCGTCATATGATCGTCCCCGGCGCAGCGGGATTGCGCCACAGCGGGTTAACATAGACGCCGCATAAACATGCGTCAACCCTTTGAATCGGCGGATGTTTTTTCGATGTCCGCTTTAACGTGATATTAACGTTGTCCTCCGAAAACTGAATGCGGCCAGCCGCCGCGGGAGAGAGGCGTCCGTGGTGGATCTGCAGCAGTCGTTGGAACTGATCGCGCGCGGCAGCGACGAAATCCTCAAGCGCGAGGAACTCGAGGCGCGCCTCGCCGCGTCGATGAAAAACGGGGGGCGCCCGCTGCGGGTCAAGGCCGGCTTCGATCCCACCGCACCCGACCTGCACCTGGGGCACACGGTGCTGCTGAACAAGATGCGCCAGTTCCAGGACCTCGGGCACCAGGTCATCTTCCTGATCGGCGATTTCACCGGAATGATCGGCGATCCCACCGGCAAGAACGTCACGCGCAAGCCGTTGACCCGCGAGGATGTGCAGGCCAACGCGAAGACCTACGCCGAGCAGGTGTTCAAGGTGCTGGATCGCGAGAAGACCGAGCTGCGCTTCAACAGCGAATGGTTCGGCAAGATGGATGCGGCCGACATGATCAAGCTGGCCGCGCAGCACACGGTGGCGCGCATGCTCGAACGCGACGATTTCGCCAAGCGCTATGCCGCCCAGCAGTCGATCGCGATCCACGAATTCCTCTATCCGCTGGTGCAAGGCTACGACTCGGTGGCTCTGAAGGCCGACGTCGAGTTGGGCGGCACCGACCAGAAGTTCAACCTGCTGATGGGCCGCGGCCTGCAGGAGCACTTTGGCCAGCCTCCGCAGATCGTGCTGACGATGCCGCTGCTGGAGGGGCTCGACGGCGTCAACAAGATGAGCAAGTCGCTCGGCAATTACATCGGCATCAACGAGCCGGCGATCGACATCGTCACCAAGACCATGAAGATCGGCGACGAATTGATGTGGCGCTGGATCGATCTGCTCAGCTTCGAGATCGGCATCGACGAGGCCAGGCGCTTGCGCGCCGACGTGGACTCTGGCCTGAATCCGCGCGACATCAAGCTGCGGCTTGCGCGTGAATTGGCCGCGCGATTCCACGATGCCGCGGCGGCGGAGCAGGCCATTGCCGGCTGGCATGCGGCGGTGCGCGGCGAAGGCGATCTGTCGCAACTCCCGCTGCACGACGTGGTGGTGCCGGCGGAAGGCTTGCGAATCGCAGCGCTGCTGACGGCGGCGGGCATCACGCCGTCCAATGGCGAAGCCAACCGCAAGCTGAAAGAGCGCGCTGTGCGCATCGACGGGCAGGTCTTCGAGGACGCGCAGCGCCTGTTCACGCCGGGCTTTGAGGGCGTGCTGGCGGTGGGCAAGCGCAACTTCGCGCGGGTACGCCTGGTCGCAGGGACTTGATCGACGGGAGCCGTGCTTCGGCCGAAGTGTCGCGGCGCGGCATGGCTGGCGTGCGTCGCGCTTTCCTGCACGAAACACGGATGCTGCGCTGCGTCAAGACTGGTCAAGTCGAGCCGGCCGCCACACAATGCGCGTCCCTCTCCGCTGCGGCCCGTTCCGGCATGCGGCGAAGGTGAAAAACCGCTCGGCGGGCGTTGACAGTGGTCAAAACCCGTGTATGATGGGCGGCTCCCTCGGACACACGGTGTCTGCGGGGCGGTGGAGGCGCTGAGGCCGAGCCGATGGATCTTTGACAGTGTGCGC
>WBZO01001224.1_pt1 | contig 41876 bp, 32 predicted proteins | sample 5204261 | NCBI WGS metagenome assembly WBZO01 (sample SAMN12412400, study PRJNA552823) | activated sludge metagenome | isolation source: activated sludge from anammox sidestream of wastewater treatment plant... | place: USA: North Carolina | collected 2017-09
TTTTCGGCGCGCATCCACACGCTGATCGACAAGCTCATCGAATTCCGCCTGCTGCGCCTGCATGGCGAACGACTGGCGGACATCGTGCTGACACCTCCCGAGGAGCAGGAACAGCCGCTGTTGCGGCTGCCCGCCAGTACGCGCATCGAGGTGGACAACCTGTCGTTCCGCTACACCGAGAACGAGCCCTGGGTGATCAAGGATTGCAGCTTCTGCGTCGAACCGGGCGAGGCCATTGCCATCGTCGGCGCCTCGGGCAGCGGCAAGACCACCCTGCTCAAGCTGCTGCTCGGCCTGCTGCCACCCAGCACCGGCAGCATCCGCATCGGCGGCCAGGATCTGCACAAGCTCGGCCCACGCAATGTGCGCAGCATGATCGGTGCCGTTATGCAGGACGATCAATTGTTTGCCGGCAGCATTGCCGACAACATCAGCTTCTTCGACCCCAGCCACGATCGCAGGCGCGTGGAGGCCGCAGCCAAGCTGGCAGCCATCCACGAGGAAATCACCGCCATGCCAATGGGCTACGAAAGCCTGATCGGCGACATGGGCAGCGCGCTGTCCGGCGGACAGAAGCAGCGTCTGGTGCTGGCGCGCGCGCTGTATCGCAAGCCGCGCCTGCTGTTCCTCGACGAAGCCACTAGCCATCTCGACCAGGCGCGCGAGCGGTTGGTCAACGATGCCGTTAAGCTGCTGAAACTGACCAAGGTCATCATCGCGCATCGACGGGAAACCATCGCCAGCGCCGATCGCGTGCTGGTGCTCGAACAGGGCCGCATGGTGCGTGACTTGCGTCGCCCCGCGTCAGCCGCCTGCGGTCTTGCGCAGGCCGCCGGAGCCACGGTGACGAAGCTGGCTTCCGTCCCCCCCGCGCACGGCAAGGCCTCCCCCCCAGTTTCTGGCGACTGACCTCTCCGTCCAAACGCGGTTCCATCGGCAATGGCGTGATCCAATCCACGCCTTGGTGAATCCGCCCCATCGCCGCTGTTCAATCCCCGGCCTGCCCCATCCTGTGGCACTGCCACAACCCCAAAACGATGCGATCATGGACGTTTTCGTACCGGAGACCGTGCCATGAAGCGTTGCTGCCTTGCGCTGCTGCTGTGCCTGCATCTGATTCCACTGGCGCACGCCAGCCAGGCCGACGATCAATTCAAGGCGCTTTACAGCAAGGAATGGACCTGGCGCCAGCAGCAATTCAGCGGTTACGACACCGAGGACAGCCAGTCCAACCCCGACGATGCGCGCCTGCCCGATGTCGGTGCCAAGGCACAGGCCGCACGACTGGCCTACTGGAACGATGTGCTCAAGCAGCTCGATGCCATCCCAGCCAAGGACTTGTCGCCGGAAAACCAGGTCAATCTGGCGGTGTATCGCCCGCAAGTGGAAAACCTTGCCGCGTCCGTGCGCTTTCGTGACTACGAAATGCCGTTCAACAGCGATTCGCAGTTCTGGTCGGATCTGGGCTTCATGACGCGACGCCCGCTGCGCAACGAAAAGGCCGCGCGCGCCTACATCGCCAAGCTCAACGACATTCCGCGCTACTTCGACGAGCAGATTGCCAACATGCGCGCAGGACTCAAGCGTGGCTTCTCGGTACCTCGCGCGGTGCTCGACGGCCGCGACGTATCGATCGCCAGCTACGCCGAGGTCAAATCGCCCCAGGACAGCGAGTTCTACAAGCCGCTCAAGGAATTGCCCGCCGCGATTCCCGCCGACATGCAAGCCAGTCTGCGCACGGATGCGCAACGCGCCATCGCCGAGCGCGTGATCCCGGCCTATGCCAAGCTGCTCAAGTTTTTCCGCGACGACTACGTGCCACATGCCCGCAAGACGCTGGCCGCCGAGGCCATGCCCGATGGCAAGGCTTGGTATCGCCAGCAAATCAGGGAATACACCACGCTCGATCTCGATCCCGAGGCAATTCACCAGATCGGCCTGAATGAAGTCGCCCGTATTGACGCGCAAATGCAGGCCACCATGAAGGAAACCGGTTTCAAGGGCGACTTTCCCGCCTTTCTGCACTTTCTGCGCACCGATCCCCAGTTCTACGCCAAGACGCCAGAAGAGCTGCTGATGCGTGCCGCGTGGATCTCCAAGCAGGTCGACGCCAAGCTGTCGCGCTTCTTCGGCCTGTTGCCGCGCGGCCGCTTCGGCATCGAGCCGGTGCCCGCGTCCATCGCCCCCTTCTGGACGGCCGGCCGCGGCAGTGCGCACACCTATTGGGTCAATACCTACGACCTGCCTTCGCGCCCGCTGTACAACCTGCCGGCACTCACCGTGCACGAATCGGCTCCCGGACACTCGATGCAGGGGGCGCTGGCCGAGGAGCAGACCGGCTACCCGGATTTCCGCAGCAAGAACTACATCTCGGCCTACGGCGAGGGCTGGGCCCTGTACTGCGAAAAATTGGCCCAGGAAATGGGTATCTACCACACGCCTTACGAAGAGTTCGGCCGCGAGACCTACGAAATGTGGCGTGCCGTGCGCCTGGTGGTCGACACCGGCATCCATCACAAGGGCTGGACGCGTCAGCAGGCCATCGACTACCTGGCTTCGCATGCCGCGCTATCGCAGCACGAAGTGGAAACCGAAGTCGATCGCTACATCTCCTGGCCCGGACAGGCGCTCAGCTACAAACTCGGTGAAATCAAGATCGTCGAACTGCGCGCGCGCGCCGAGAAGGAGCTCGGCACGAAATTCGATCTGCGCGCATTCCATGACCGCGTACTCGGACTGGGCTCGGTGCCGCTACCGGTGCTCGAAGCACAGATCGATGCCTGGATCGCCTCGACCAAGACCGCGACCAACAAGCCCGCCTCCACGCACTGAACCGGACGGAGAACGATGCGGCCCACTACCGCATCGGGCAGACGATCCGCAGATCGCCGCCATGCCGGCGGCGATCTGCTTCCACGGCGGAAGCGCACCTGCCCAGACTTCATCGCTGTGGCCTCGCCCTGCTTCAAAACGCCGAGGAAGCCAATTCCACATCGGCATCTTTCCATGCGCGATTGAAGCGCTGCTCGACTGCAAGCGCCTCGCTTTTCCTGCCCTGCGCCCTGAGCGACTGCGCAAGACCGAACAATGACCGCCCGTTCTCCGGATGGCGTTGCCATTTCCACAATCACTCACTACCCGCAAGCGCGCGGGGCCATCCATCCGGCTTTCAGGGCTTGCCGCCCGTTGGCCTGGCGCTGGGTTTGGCAGGCGCAGGGGGGCTCTTGCGGGCGGCTTCCTGCTCGGCCTGTTTCTTCCATTCCTCAAGAATCGCCGAGCGCACGGCTGCACCGCGCTCGGCATCGGCGCCATCCCCGGTGGCCTTGGAGTGATCTTCGGGATCGCCACTGGCCATGAAGCGCAGCAGGCGCCGGAACTGCGCTCCGAGCACGTCATCGACCTGCGGCGCCAATTGATCCAGTCCGCTCAGTGATGCACCGTTGACGCGGTATTCCAGGTCGATGCGCGCCTTGCCGTAGTCGTCTTCGCGCAGCCAGAAGCTGAGCACCCCATTGAGGGCATATTCCTGCAGTGGCCCCAGCGTGGCATCCATCCGCAGCAGCTTGCCGGGCAAGGCCATGATCACGCGACCGTGCTCGGCACTGCCTCCCGGCCAGCGCTCGCAGAAGCAGCCACCGGCCTGTGCCAGCAGACTCAGATTGGCGGCCTTGCCCGACCAGGTGTGTTCACTGCTCCACCATTTGCCGATCTGCACCAGGTCGGCATACGCCTTGGTGGTGCTGATGTTCAGCGGCGCGCTGTAGACGAGAAAGAAACCGTCTGCCGCGGACTGCCGGATTTCGGCATGCGCGAGGCTGCTCGCCACCAGGCAGCCGCACAGGGCTGCCCGCATCAAAGACCGCATGGCCACCTCCGCCCGATTCGTGGCGGCCTTGCGACCGCCGGCACGCCAAAGACCGGCTCAGACATCGCCGTCGCTGATCCAGCCTTCACCACTGCCGCGCTGGATGACTACATCGCCCGCCACGATGTCTCCCGCGGCGATGGCCCCGCGGGTTTCGAGTTCGCGGTAGTACGGCGTGAAGTCCGGCCGCGTGGCATTCATCAGCTGCTCGAAACTGTCGATGACGAAATAAGTCTTCTGATACGTGTCGATGCGATAGCGCGTGCGCATGATGCGCAGGAGATCGAAGTCGATGCGATTGGGCGCCGCCGATTCCAGGCAATGGATCGACTCGCCCTTGGAGCTGACGATGCCCGAACCATAGATGCGCAACTCGCCGTCCTGGCGAATCAGGCCGAATTCGACCGTATACCAATACAGTCGCGTCAGATGCATGAGGGCGTCGGCCCCGATGGCGTGCGCCTTGACGCCACCGCGACCATAGGCCTGCATGTAGTCGGCAAACATCGGATTGAGCAGCAACGGCACATGGCCGAACAGGTCGTGAAACAGATCGGGCTCGGCGATGTAGTCGATCTGCTCGGGACGCCGTATCCACCACGTCACCGGAAAGCGGCGGTTGGCCAGATGATCAAAGAAGGCCAGTTCCGGCAGCAGCCCTTCGACACCGACGATCTGCCATCCGGTGGCCTTGGCGAGCACTTCGTTGAGCTGCTCGAAATGCGGAATCGCGTCGGGCGCCATGCCGAAGCGCTCCTGGTTGTCGATGAACTCGCGGCAGGCGCGCCCCTTGAGCACCTCACGCTGCCGCCGGAACAGCGTCGCCCAGGTCTGATGCTCGGTTGGCGTGTAGTCAGCCCAGGGCTGGTCGACGACGGCCGTGGTGTAGATCGGCACGTAGCCCTTGTCGGTGTGCTGGCTTTCGACGCGACGCGGTTCGGGAGACATGGCGCGGTATTCCGAAAAGTAAGGCCGCCACTTTACCGCCGCCGCGCGCCATGCGCATGTCCGGCTCAGGATTCATCGCGCGGCGGCATCGCCGGATCGCGCGGGCGAAATACGATGATCTGCGCGCTCTGCGGCGGCGCCCTGCGCTGCCAGAGCACCGGCACTTCCGTCGCGTGCGGCATCTCCAGCTCGTCATCCACCGGCTCGTCGGGGTCGTCCTCCCAGCTGTAGCGCTTGCGCGGCGGCAGCGGATCGCGCCGAAAGAGCGCAATCGCCGACAAGGCGCCGGCCACGGCGCCAGCCAGGTGGTACTCGAAACTGATGTGCTGCTCGGTCGGCAGCACCGATGCCAGCATGCTGCCATAGAGAAAGAACACCACCAGCGAAGTCACCACCGCCAGTCGGTCACGGCGCAGCAGACCAGCGAGGAACAGGAACAGCATGAGGCCGTTGGCGACACCACTGGCCCCCACATGCACCGCGTCGCGCGCGAACAGCCACACTCCGAGTCCCGACAGCAACCAGATCGTCGGCAGGGCCCAGCGCGTTGCACGTGGATAGCAGTACAGCGTCAGGGTGGCGAGCAGGGCGATGGGCAGCGTGTTCGACATCAGATGCGCGAACGAGGCATGCGCCAGCGGCGCGGTGAGTATGCCGAGCATGCCGGAGAAGCGCCGCGGCACGATGCCCAGATCGTCCATGTGCCACCCCAGTAGCCACGCCGCCAGCCACAGCAGCCACAGTCCCGCGGTCAGGGCCAGCGCACCGATCAGCGCATACCGCACCCGCGCACGATCCTGCGCCACGCTGGTTGCAGTCGGCTCGGGTACGGGGCGTGCAATGTCCATGCGCAGACGATGGGGGCGCTCGTCGCCGTGCTCAAGTCAGGACGAGGCATCATCCTTGGGAGCGAATATCAGGCTGGCCAGGATCGAGCTGACGATGAACGCCGCCACCACGCCAAGCGCCGCGCCGATCGGCACCTTGTACCAGGGCACGATCAGCATCTTGATGCCGATGAACACCAGCACGCCGGCCAAGCCGTAGCCCAGCAGATGGAATCGATCGGCCATGCCGGCCAGCAGGAAGAACAGGGCGCGCAGTCCGAGGACCGCGAACACATTCGACGTGAGCACGATGAATGGATCGAGCGTGACCGCGAAGATCGCCGGAATCGAATCCACCGCGAACACCACGTCCACCACCGCGATCAGCACCAGCACCACGAACAACGGCGTGAAGGCGCGCTGCCCGCCCTCTTCAACCCGCAGATGTTCACCATGAAACCCTCGCGTGATGCGCAGATGCTTGCGCATCCAGCGCAGTACGGGATTGTCGTCCAGGTCGGGCGCGCTGTCGGCGGAAACCAGCATCTTCACCCCGGTGACGATGAGGAAGAGGCCGAACAGGTAGAGGATCCAATGGAAGCGCGCAACCAACGCCGCGCCAACGAAAATCATGATGGCACGCAGCCCGATCGCCCCCAGAACGCCGAGCATCAGCGCACGCTGGCGCAATTCCACCGGCACCGCGAACGTGTTGAAAACAAGCAGGAATACGAAGATGTTGTCGATGGACAGGGCTTTTTCGAGCAGGTAGCCAGTCAGGAACTCCAGACCGACCTCGTTGGCCAGCGCACGTCCCGCATGCTGCTCGACCCACCACCAAAGACCGGCATTGAAGGCCAGCGCCAGCGCGATCCAGGCCACGCTCCACAACGCCGCCTCGCGCAATGTGACGCGGTGTGCGCCACGCCGGCCCAAGACGAAAAAGTCCACGGCCAAGGCGGCGACGACGATCGCCAGGAAGGCGATCCACAAGCCGGTGGTTTCGATATTGCCCATGCCCAACCTCGCGAAAACCTGCATTCACGGGTCGCTGGCGCGCGGATGCGTTTGCTGCGGACACACCTTCGCCATCGACGGCGAAGGTCTCGCTCGCGGAAACCGGACGGTTTCCGCCCGCCCGACCGGAGCCTTGCGGCCCGTGCTGACGATCGCGGCGGCGGGAGAGCTACTCCCCTTCTGCTGCCCCGACCTTAGCCGCTCCCCGGCCCGCACGCAAGCCGTGCCGGCGACAACGCTATCATTGGCGGATGAATACGCCCGATACCGGCAGCCTGCCGCTGATTCAGCTCAAAACCGAACGCCGATCCAACCATCCCTGGATTTTCCAGAAGATGGTCGAAAAACCGGCCGTCAAGCCCAAACCCGGCAGCATTGTCGACATTGTCGACCGCGAAGGCCATTTCGCCGGACGCGGCTTCTACAACGGCCACTCGCGCATTGCCTTGCGCGTGCTCACGGCCAATCCCGACGAAGCCGTCGACGCCGCCTTCTTTTCCCGCCGGATCGCAGCCGCCGTGGCCCTGCGCCGCGACGTGCTCAAGCTCGACCAGGTCACCAATGCCTATCGCCTGATTCATTCCGAGGGCGATGGCCTGTCGGGGCTGGTGGTCGATCGCTTCGCCAACACCCTGGTGATCGAATATTTCTCCGCCGGCATGTTCCGCCAGCGCGACCTGATCCGCCGCTGCCTGCTCGAGCACTTTCCCGACGCCGAGCTGTACTGGTTTGCCGAGGAGCACGTGCAGAAACAGGAAAGTTTCGACTGCGGCATCCCGGCCGCCCCGACACCGATCGTCATCCATGAACACGGCGTGCAGTTTCATGCCGCCCCTGGCAGCAAGCACAAGACCGGCTTCTTTGCCGACCAGCGCGACAACCGCAAGACCCTCTCGGAGTTCTGCGCGGACCAGCGCGTACTCGACCTGTGCTGCAACTCCGGCGGCTTCGGCATCTACGCCAAGACGATCGGCCAGGCCCGCGAAGTCACCGGTGTCGACCTCGACGAGGACATCCTCGCCATCGCCGAGAGGAATGCGCGCCTCAACAAGGCGAAAGTGCGTTTCGTGCAGGCCGACATCTTCCACTGGCTGCGCGATGGCAAGAAGGATCCGTATGACGTCGTCATTCTCGATCCGGCCAAGATGACCCGCGACCGCGAGCAGGTGATTCCGGCCCTGAAGAAATATCTGGACATGAACAAGCTCGCACTCGGCGCCGTCAAGCCGGGGGGATTGTTCGTGACCTGCTCCTGCACCGGGCTGGTCAGCGAGGAACAGTTTCTCGACATGCTGCGTCGTGCGGCGTTCTATGCCAACCGCACGGTGCAGGTGCTCAAGGTCAGCGGTGCAGGCGGCGACCATCCCTGGCAGGCCCATGTCCCCGAATCCCGCTATCTCAAGGCGGCATTCTGTCGCGTCGAATAGGCCGGCCATGCTTCATGCGGCCGGCACCTTGCGCGCCGCCGCCGGATATCCGACTTACTTCGCCTTCCACTGCGCCGCGATGCGGTCGGCAAGCACGAGCTCGGCCTGTGCGGGCTTGCCGGCCCGCACATAGGCCAACGTGAGCCGGGTTCCCACCGGCAGCTCGCGCAGACGCTGGCGCCATTCCGACAATCCGCGCGCCTTGACCTGCTCACCGCCGATCGCGGTGATGCGATCCCCTTCGTGCAGACCTGCGCGCGCGGCGGCGCTGTCCTGGGCCACGTCGGCGACCTCCAGGGCATCCTGCGCACCGAGCAGCCACAATCCGCTGCGGTCGAACGCATCCAGCTCCGCGGCTTGCGCGTTCGGCGCCAGATACATCTTCCTGGCCTCGTAGTCGAAGGCCACCGTGTAACGCCTGAGCACGCCACCGCCGAGGTTGGCCGACAGATCCGGGCTGGCGAACGCTCCCTTGTTGCCGGTGAAGAGATCGCCAGCGATGCCCTCCACCGCCAGATCACCGAGCCGCAGCGTGCCAAAGCGCGCCGGACGTCCACGCGAGGGGCCGCCGACACCCCAACCGGTGACGCTTTCCGGTGCCGCGCGATACTTGGCGACCAGGTCGTGCTCACGCACGAATGGCGCGTGCATGGTCAGCGACACGCGCGACCCGGTATCGATGCTGATGCGCATCGGCAGGCCATCGAGCGTGCCCTGCACGATCGGAATGCGTTCGGCCAGCTCGAATGGCACGGCATGCGCTCCGGAAGGTGGGGCAAACTTCGCGCGCTCGCTCAGCACGAGTTCGCGCCGGGCATAGTCGATCGTCACTCCGAAGCGGCGGAACATTTCGTATCCCACCAGACCATCGCTGTCGCTGCCTTCGACTGCGGGCAGCTTGCCCAGATCCATCACAAAGAACACCGGCTGCGACAGCACTGCATCGCCAAGGCGCAGCTCCCTGCCCTGGGCAAGCGCCACATCGACCACGGTGTCACCCACACCGCGCCCGGCCAGCCTTCCTTCGCCACTCAGGCCGAATTTCCGCTGCGCTGACGGGGTCAGCAGATTCATGCCACCGGTATCGACCAGGAAGCGAGCCGGCTTGCCGTCGATCGAACCCTTGGCGTAGATGTGGTTGTTGATGAGCTCGAACGGCACGCGCGCAATACCATCGGCCGTATCGATCCGTGCGCTTGCCGTCATTTTCGGCATTGCGAAATCGGCGTCGGCAACCGGCACGTTCAGCTTGACGCGGGTAACGCGCATCTGGCTGCGATTGCGCTCGTCGACACGCCCGGCGGTGTCGGTCAGGAATGTGACCACGTGGAACGGCAGCTTCACGCCATCGACTTCGCGCCAGTCGTCATAGATCGTCGTTGCCGTGTCGGCGCCCTGGTTCTGCACCGTGCGCGCGAGCAGGTGGGTGTCGGCATCCAGCCACAGCGTGACCGCATCACCGCCCTCGGGAGTGGCGACGATGACGTCATAGCGCCGCCCGTCGAGCTGGCGCGACTCAGGCTCCGCGTAGCTTGCGGTGATGCGCTGCGGATACCAATAGCCCCGCGCATCGAGCCAGGCCTGACTGCGCGCACGCCGTCGGGACTCTGGCGCATCGAGCGCAGTGACTTCGCCCCCCGGGTCGCGCGACCAGGCCTGCGTGCCGTCGTAGCCGTCGGCGCCTTCGATCGGCCCAAGCTTGTAATGACTGCTGGATCGCCCGTTGCTCACATCCTGCAGTGCCTCGTATACGCCGCTCATGCCGCCCGCGCCGAGCGTGCCTTCGCTGCGCACGCTCCTGACCGCATCCCAATGCGCACCGCCGCTCGCCACCTTGCAGTGCGCGAGCAGGCCTGTCACCTCAACCGCGCCGGCGACATGGACAAAGCCGAGCATCAACCACGCCATAACGACCGCCTGCTTGTTCATCTCCGTCTCCCGGGTGTGCGGCGCCTGCTTGCCAAGCGCCTTCTTGTTTTGAATAATTTCATCAAATTTCAATGCGCACAACCCAACCAATGGCACGGATACGCACCACCCCCATCGAGAATGCGGACGAGATCGCCGTCCTCGCCTCGCCCACCCGCATCGAAATCGTCGACATGCTCGAAGCGATGGGCGATCCGGTCAGCGTGGCCGAACTCGCACGTGCGATCGGCCGCCCCGCCGACAGCCTCTACTACCACCTGCGCCAGCTCGTCGACGGCGGACTGATCGAGGAAGTTTCCGCGCCCGATGGCCGCCGCTATCGCCCGCACAAGGCCATGCGCCTGCGTTATCGCCCCGGCGCGACCGCCAATGCCGACGCGGTCGGACGGGTCGCGGCGAGCATGCTGCGGGTTGCCGGGCGGGATTTCTCGCGTGCCATCGCCTGCGCGGACACCGTCGCCGAAGGGCCGCGGCGCGAGCTGTGGGCCGCACGCGGCAAGGGCTGGGTCGATGACGACACGCTTGCCGAAATCAATCGCCTGCTCCAGCGCCTGATGGAACTGGTGCAGCAGCCGGTGGATGCGCGCAAGCGCGCCAAGCGCAGGCTCATTGCGCTGTCATGGGTGCTGGCACCACTGCAGGACAAGACCAAGCGACGCGGCACAAGCCCATGAGGCCGGCTTTCCACATGCCGCAGCAAGCTTCCGGGCACGGCCTGCTAGACTGCGCCCCCGACCGTACGAGCCGATGCCGATGAAGAACTCCGCACGCACCAAGACTGCCTCGACGCCCGTGACGCAGGCGCAGGCCGAGGACGCCGTGCGCACCTTGCTGCGCTGGGCCGGAGAGGATCCCGCGCGCGAAGGCCTGATCGACACGCCCAAACGCGTGGCCAAGGCCTACCGCGACTGGTTTTCCGGCTATGCCATCGATCCCGCCGAGTATCTGGGCCGCACCTTCGAGGAAGTCGCCGGCTACGACGAGCTGATCGTGCTGCGCGACATCCATTTCGAATCGTTCTGCGAACATCACATGGCGCCGATCATCGGCCGCGCGCATGTCGGCTACCTACCCAGCAACAAGGTGGTCGGCATTTCCAAGCTGGCCCGCGTGGTCGACGCCTATGCGCGGCGTTTCCAGGTGCAGGAAAAGCTCACCGCGCAGATCGCGCACTGCATCAGCACGGTGCTCAAGCCGCGCGGCGTGGGCGTCGTCATCGATGCCACCCACCAGTGCATGACCACGCGCGGCGTGCACAAGACCGGCGTGTCGATGGTGACCAGCCACATGCTCGGGGATTTCCGCGAGGACGCACGCACGCGGGCCGAATTCCTGCGCTTCATCGACATCGACCAGCGCCGCTGACCGTCAGCGGCCTGCGCCCACCCGGCACGCGCAGGCGGTGGGCGAATCGGGTATCGTGCGCGCCTTTCGTCCCCGTGCCCGGCCAATGGACATGCCTGCCGCTCCCGCCCCGCGCCGCGCCGCGCTGGCCTTCATCTTCGTCACCGTGCTGCTCGACATCCTGTCGTTCGGCCTGATCATTCCGGTGCTGCCGCACCTCATCGAAAGTTTCCTGCAGGGTGATGTCGCCGCCGCCGCACGCTGGTACACCGCGTTCGCCAGCGTGTTCATGATCATGCAATTCCTGTTCACCCCCATCCAGGGCGCGCTGTCGGATCGCTACGGGCGGCGCACGGTGATTCTGCTTTCCAACCTCGGCCTGGGGCTGGATTTCATGATGATGGCCCTGGCCAACACGCTGCCGCTGCTGTTCATCGGTCGCGTCATTTCAGGCATCACCTCGGCCAGTTTCAGCACCGCCAATGCCTACATCGCCGACATCACGCCGCCGGAGAAGCGCGCGCAGGCCTTCGGCATGGTCGGCATGGCATTCGGACTGGGCTTCATCATTGCCCCCTTCATCGGCGGCCATCTCGGCACGATCGACGTGCGCCTGCCGTTCTGGGCAGCCGTGGTCATGAGCCTGACCAATTTCTGCTACGGCTTCTTCGTGCTGCCCGAATCGCTGCCGCCGGAGCGGCGCACGGCACGCTTCGACTGGAGCCATGCCAATCCGGTCGGCTCGCTGACCTTGCTGCGCCGCCATCCGCAGGTGCTGGGCCTGGTTGGCGTGCTGTTCCTCATGTCGCTTGCACACATGGTGTATCCCAGCACCTTCGTGCTGTATGCCGACTACCGCTTCCACTGGGGGCCGGACATGGCTGGCAACACCTTGGCGCTGGTCGGCCTGCTGTCGGCAATCGTGCAGGGGCTGCTCATCAAGCGCATTGTCGGCAAGCTCGGCGAGCGGCGCGCGCTGCTGTTCGGTCTGTCCTGCGGCGCGCTCGGCTTTGCCTTGTATGCACTGGCGCCGACGGGCTACTGGTTCTGGGCAATGATGCCGGTGGCTGCGCTGTGGGGCGTGGCAACCCCAGCAGCCCAGGCCATGCTGACGCGCAGCGTCGATCCGCAGACGCAGGGTCGGTTGCAGGGGGCGGTGGCCAGTCTGTCGAGCATGGCCGGCATTCTTGGTGCACTGATTTTTCCGAGCGTGCTGGCCGCCGTTGCCGAAGCGCAGCGCCGTGACATCTGGGCCGGCGCGACCTTCTGGCTTGCCTCGCTGATCGTCGGCGGCGGCATCGTGCTGGCGTGGCATGCCACACGCACCATGGGTTCGGCCACTGCGTCCGCCCCGCCTCAGGTCACCGCCTTGCCGGCCCGGCCGGTCGTGGAATCCGACTGAACCGCAGCCTTCTGCCGGTTGCGATCTGCCCCTTTCGTCACGGGTGCCGCCCCCCATCTTGGGGCACTGTGGAGGCCGCGTCCACGTTGCGCCCATGTCCGGAGGTCTGCATGTTCACCTTTCTGCTTTGGTTGCTGCTGCTGGTGTTCTGCTGGCCGCTGGCCCTGCTCGCGCTCGTGCTGTATCCACTGGTGTGGCTGATCGCCCTGCCGTTTCGCCTGATCGGTATCGCGGTCGATGGCGTGTTCGAGCTGCTGCGCAGCTTGATTTTGCTGCCTGCACGCGTGCTGCGCGGCAAACCGGCGCAATGAAGCCGTCACGCCTGCCGGTGCGCACCGGCAGGCGTGCTGCAGCACTCAGCCGAAAAACCAGTAGCACACCGCGATCGAGGCTAGTACGCCCGCCAGGTCGGCCAGCAACGCGCAGCCCACGGCATGGCGCACACGGCGGATGCCGACCGCACCGAAGTAGACCGCGACCACGTAGAAGGTCGTTTCGGTACTGCCTTGAATCGTTGCCGACAGCAGGGCGGGAAAGCTGTCTACGCCGTGGGCCTTCATCGTATCGATGAGTACGGCACGGGCGGCACTGCCCGAGAACGGCTTGACCAGTGCGGTCGGCAGCGCATCGACAAAGCGCGAGTCCCAGTGCAAGGCACTGACGCACCAGCGCACACCGTCGAGCGCCCATTCCAGCGCACCCGAAGCCCGCAGCACACCCACGGCACACAACATCGCCACCAGATAGGGCAGCAGATCGCGCGCCACTTCAAAGCCCTGCCTGGCCCCTTCGACAAAGCTCTCGTACACCGGCACCTTGCGCCACGCTCCCGCCAGCAGAAACACCAGGATGACGCCGAACAGCGTGAGATTGCCCAGCAGCGACGAGGTGGCCGCCAGCGCGGCGGAAGGCAGATGCAGCAGGAAGGCGATGAACGCACTGAGGAGCACGGCCATGCCGAGCAAGGCAACGAGGATGACCGGCTCAAGCAGGCGAATGCGCTGCATCAATGCCACGACGAAAAGGCCGGTCAAGGTCGAGGCGCTGGTCGCCAGCAGGATCGGCACGAATACCAATGCCGGATCGTGCGCACCCTGCTGCAGGCGGTACATGAAGATCGATACCGGCAGCAGGGTCAGCGATGAGGCATTGAGCACCAGGAACAGGATCTGTGCATTGCTGGCGGTATCGGTGCTGGGATTCAGTGTCTGCAGTTCGCGCATCGCGCGCAGACCGATCGGCGTCGCGGCGTTGTCCAGGCCCAGCGCATTCGCGGCGAAGTTGAGGGTCATCAAACCGACGGCGGGATGATTGCGCGGCACCTCGGGCATGAGTCGCGCAAACAGCGGCCCGAGCAGGCGTGCCAGCGCATCGACCAGCCCGGCGCGTTCGGCAATGCGCAGAAAACCGAGCCACAGCGTCAGGGTACCGAACAGCAGGATCATCACCTCGACCGACAACCGCGCCATGTCGAACAACGCGGCGATCATCGCCGCGAAGACACCATCGTCGCCCGCCACCAGCCAGCGCGAAAGGGCGGCCGCCGCCGCCACCAGGAAAAAACCGAGCCAGAGTCGATTGAGCATGCGTCGATGATCGCGGATTCATCCACGGCTTGCACGACGCGCCTTCCACAATGCCGCCCATGCGCCCTGCCCGCAGACTGTGCTCGCCGCACCAGCGCAACCTGTTCCCCGGCTCAAAAAAAAAAACGGCCCCGTTTCCGGGGCCGTTGAAGTCTTGCAACGAAGTTCGTGGATCAGAACTTCTGGTTGTAACGCAGGTAGTAGAAGCGACCGATGTCGAAACCACCGTAGTACTGGTAGGTCGAGCTCGGCTTGGAGTACAGGTACGGGCCGACGTGATCGAACACGTTGTTGGCACCGACCGAGATCGTCGCATTCCACGGTGCATTCCAGCGAACCTGGAGGTCGTGGAAGGTGTTGGCACCCGTGCGGTTGTAGTTGCGCAGGTTGCCGTTCACCCAGTACTGCGGCATGTTGCACTCCGGACCGCCCGCGCCACCATTGACGTCGAACGAGCAGACTTCCTTGATCGCCGAGTAGTAACGCGCCGACCAGGTGGCACCGAAGTCGCCCAGCGTCCAGTCGAGGCTGGCGTTGGAACGAACACGGAAGTTCACGCCCAGACCGTTGTAATGCGTCGTCGGCGTACCCGGGTTGTTGTCGGCCTTGCCGTCCTGGTGGGTCATGTACGTCGTGTTCCAGTGCACGGCGAAGCGACCGAACGAGAATTCCGGCAGGCGGTAGTTGACACCGAAGTCCCAGCCTTCCGTATCGGTCGAACCGGCATTGGTACCACCGAAGAGATCATAAATGACCGCGCCGTTGGCTGGATTGCGCTGGAAGAAGAGCGCAGCACAACGCGAGGCCACGCCCGAGATGTAGCAGTCGCTGAGCTGGCTGTCCACCGAGTCGCTGCTGATCGTGTTCTTGAGGTGGATGCGGAACCAATCGACGCTGAGATCCAGACCGTCAACCCAATGCGGGCTGTACACCAGGCCAGCGGTCTTGCTGGTCGAGGTTTCCGGCTGCAGGAACGGGTTGCTGCCCGAGAAGAACTGCACGCCCGTCTGGCACGGCCAAGTGGTGCAAGGGCTGCCGCCCTGGCCCGGCTGGCGGAAGTTGGCCGGCACGCCCGGCTGACCACCGAAACCGCTCAAGCAACGCTGCATGACGGCCGGATTGTTCGCCGCGGCGCCGCCAACGACGTCGCAAGGATCGGTGTAGTACTCGAACGTACCGCTGATGCCGCCGTACAGATCGCCGATCGTCGGGGCGCGGAAGCCCTGCGCATAGTTGGCGCGGACGAGCAGGTCGTCGATCGGCTTCCACGTCAGGCTGAACTTGCCGTTGGTGGTGTTGCCGAATGAGGAGTACTTGGAGTAGCGACCGGCCACGTTGAACGACAGCTCGCGGGCGAGCGGCAGATCCTTGAGTACCGGCACGTCGACTTCGAGATAGTACTCGTCGACCTTGTACTTGCCACCGGTCGGGCCGCTGGCCAGGTCGGTGCTCATGGCCGCCTGCTTGAGCGCGTCCGGCACGAAATCGCCCGACTCGGCGCGATGCTCGTAGCCCGCGGCGATACCCAGGTCACCCGCCGGCAGCGTGAAGACCGTGCCGGTGATGTTGGCCGAGTAGTCCACCGTGCGCGTGGTGCCGGTATCGTGCGAGTAGGGGAACAGGTAGGCCTGCACCGCCGGATCGGACAGCGAGTTGGCACCCGTCTGGCCTGCCGGAATGAAGGGATTCCACGGCACGCACGAACCCGGAGCCGTACCGTACGGAATCGGATTGCTCGGCGTACCGCAGGTGACGCGACCCGTTGCCGGATCCAGGAACGACGGGCCCAGCGCATTGCGCGTGGCCAGCAGGCTGAAGTCGCCATGACCGGTCTTGAGCACGTCGTTGTTGTTGACGTAACCGCCCACATCCCAGTGCCAGCTGTGGTCACCGATTTCGAAGTCACCTTCGAAGGTGCCCGAGAAGCGGTAGGTCTGCAGGTCGCTGACCGTCGTGCGCGGCACTTCCCAGCCACGGCGGTAGAAATAGATGTACTCGCCGGTCGGGTTGAAGTAGCTGTCCTGCGACAGGCCGATGTACGGATGCGGATCGTTGACGCCCGGAACCTTGAACGCCGGCTGGAACGGATAACCGGCCACCTGCTGCGACGTCGAGCGCTTGTTGTAGAGGAAGTCGCTCGAGAAGCGGATGCGATCGGAGATCTCGTAGTTGCCGCTGGCGAACAGCGAGTGACGCTCGATGCCCGTCATGAGCATCATTTCCGCGTTCGCGTTCGAACGGTCGTTGGTGCCGCCGCCGGCACCGGTGTTGTGCCAATCCGACGGATTGGCCGGATTGCCGCCCGGATTGAGCGCACAGGTGGTGGCCGTGCAATAGCCCGGCGGCATGAAGAAGTTGCCGTACTGCGACACGACCGTCCAGCCGGTGGTCGGGTGGCGTGCCGTGTTGGGGTAGGCCGACCACGGACGGTCCTTGGCCCACACCGGATCTTCCTTCGAATACTCGGCGCTCAGGGTCAGCGAGCCGCGGTCGCTGTGCGCGCCCAGCGTCATGTTGTAGGTCTGCTTGGCACCGTCGTCCTGGTCGTACTGACCGACATAGCCCGAAGCTTCGGCGCCGTCGTAGTTCTTGCGCGTGATGATGTTGACCACGCCCGCGATCGCGTCCGAACCGTAGATCGCCGAGGCGCCGTCCTTGAGGACTTCGATGCGGTCGATGGCGGCCAGCGGAACCTGCGACAGATCCTGCAGACCCGACGTCGTCGTGCCCAGGCGCTTGCCGTTGATCAGGATCAGGGTGCGGTTGGCACCGAGATTGCGCAGGTCGATGTAGTAACCACCGACGTTTTCACCCGAAGCCAGTGCTTCGGAGCGGCTGATCGGCGGGGTACCGGCTTCCGGCATGTTCTGCAGGATGTCGGCCACGGAGTTGAAGCCCTGCTTCTGGATCGCGGCGCGATCCATGACCACGATCGGCTGCGCCGTTTCCACGTCCGCCTTGCGGATGCGCGAACCCGTCACGGTGATCGTTTCGAGTTTCTGGCTGCCTTGATCCTGCCCTGCATCCTGCGCAAACACCGGCGCGGCAGACATGCCGATCGCAGCGGTAGCGCCCGCATACAGAGCATAACGAACGGCTTTGAAAAGCTCGTTGCTCATTGATTTCATTTCACTCTCCAACGTCAGAGTTATCACAGCTCGGGACATGTGCTCTCCCATCCTGGGAACGACCCAAAAAAGGTCCACCAAAACCCTCGGCAGTCTCGAATACTAACAAGATTCTTACGCTTTTGGAATCCCTGCTTTTCGAGTTAATTTCAGCAAAATCCTTATTTAATTCAATGCTTTACAAACAAACAAAATTCCGGGGAATATCCGGCCACGGCACTTGCGCGCACATTTGAAACGTGCATGCAACACAAGGATTTTCGCATCATCGAAGGGCCGGCCATCGCCTCAAAACCATTACACGGAACGCCGCCACTCCCCCGCGACTCCGGATGGGCTGGCGCCAACGGCAGGATTTTTCGGGGGTGGCAATCCGCGCGGCCGGCAGGCCACTGCGGCCCGTCAGAGGTCCTGACGGTATTGAATGTAGGGGGTGCGCGCCTGGCTGTCGGCGTCGCGTGGGGATGCCGGCTGCGCCGACAGGATGTTCTGCGCCCCGACACTCAGTTCGCCGGCCCACGGGGTGCGCCAGGAAAGGCCCAGGTCGAGCGTCGTCCAGCGCTTGCCGGCCAGCAACGGGTCATCGCTGCTGAGGACGTGGCCGACGATGGCCCCGCGCAGCGAACCGACATCGATGCCCAAGCTGAGCGACAGCTGGTCGATGTCAATGGCCGGCAGCAGCGCCCCCGCCATCCGCGCCCCCTGCATGCGTCCGTAGCTGGCGGACAGATCGAGCGCGCCGCCCTGATCGAAATGCCAGCGGCCACGGGCAAACAGCGCCGACTCCTCATGATTGGCGAGCGCACCGTACCAGCGCCCGCCCAAGCCCGACAGCGGGTCGAACAGCGCATCGGCCGCCGAAGACGGCACCGCCGACTTGAGCCAGGACAGGCCGTAGCTGAAATCGAGCGTGCCTTGCGGCGATGTCCACCCCATGTCCAGCACGGCCGAGGTCGCGCCCCGGTACCCGCCCGTGTCGCAGGCCAATCCCGGGCAGCCTTGCGCCGATGGTGTGAATTGCCCCAGCAGCGCATCCAGCCGCAGGCCGTTGGCCCACTGCAGGCTTGCACCGCTCGCCGAGGAAGTCATTCCCGCCAAGCGCCATGTGGACGGGCCGGCATAGGCCGGTGTCGACGCCAGCGGCGATTCAACCCATCCGCGCGGCAGCGCCACGACGGCCAGCAGCTCGCCATCGCGGCCCGACCAGATTGGCAGCACCGGAGTCGCGCCATCCGCCGATTCCCCCTGCGCATCGGTCGCCAGCAGGCGATCCACCAGCGGCGTGGCCGAAGGCGCGGTTCCCGGCACACGCAGCGTCTGCGCAGTTGCCGCCAGCGGCAACAACGACAGCAATACGGTGGCGAGGCGCAGCTTCATGCGAGGGGTTTGGCAAACCATGACGTCCAGACGATTGAGACGACTTGAACGTCGCAGAGTTCCGCAGTTTTCCAGATGATGCGCAGTATAGCGCCATTTACGAAAAACTAACAGCCAGAACAAGCCGTTGCCGGCGTATTCTGCGCCGTCGCTCAAGACCACCGACGACTCGCCGAAGTCCATTGCACAGGCCCGCGGGCGCTCGCTAGGCTGGGCCATTCCCGCCGGGCCTGTCGTTCGATGACCCCATTGCTCCTGCGCCGCGCCGTCCTGGCTGCCATCCTGTCCACCAGTCCGATCCCGGCCCTGCCGGCGACGGCCCGCACCATCGTGCCGCTGGAGCGCCCCACTACGAACGCCCTCCAGGCGGCCCGCGACCAGCCTCAGCTGCTGATCACACGGGCCGCCCTGTTCGATCCGCTGCGGCAGTCCCTTGATGCGCGCCCAGCCGGCGCGGCTCCGGCAGCGGACGGATCCGCCTACGCCATCGTGCAATTCCAACCCGGCCAGCTCAGCGCCCGCCAGCGGCTGGCCGCCCGTGGCGTGGAGTTCCTCGGCTATCTGCCCAACAACGCCTACTTCGCGCGGCTCCACGATGTCCCGCTGGCGCAGATCCGCCACGAAAGCGCCGTGCGCTGGGCTGGCGGCATATCGCCCGCGCTCAAGCTCGATCCCTCGCTGTGGCTGGCGCATCGCTCCACTTCGGCGGCCCGGCAATGGGATGGTCGCTATGCAGTGACGATCGACGCCTTCCCGGGCAGCATGGCCGCCCCGATTGCAGCAGCCCTACAAGGACAGGTGCCGGGTGTCGTCATCCAGGCCCGCAGCGAGGCCAGCCAAACGCGCCAGTACGTGCGTGCCTCGGTACCGGCAGACGCACTCGATTCCCTGCTGCAGACGGCCAGCGCCCTCGACGACGTCGCCTTCATCGCCCCCTGGCGCCCCCCACATCCGATGAATGCCGGCGCGATCGGCGCCCTCCAGGGCAATGCCCTGAGCGTCTGCAACGGCGCCGGGCCAGTCTGCGGGCCAACGCCGCTGTGGGATCACGGCCTGTTCGGCAGCGGTCAGATCGTTGCCATCTCCGACTCGGGCACCGACGCCAACGAGGCGTGGTTCACCACCCTCGACCAAGGCAACGGCCCGCTGACGGCCATCACTCCCGCCGATGCCCCGGCTCCAGTGCCCCCGGCCATCGGCCTGCTATACCCCGATCGCAAGATCATCGGTTACTGGACGCAACCCGGCGCCACCGCCTACGACAATAACCAAACCTGCCCCGGCGGCTCGCCGACCCACTGGCACGGCACGCACACCAGCGCCACCTTGGTTGGCGATGCCGCCGGCAGCTTCGGCGCCCTCGCCTATCTCGCCTCCACGCCTGGCAGCGCCGGCCACGAGCTCGCCGACGGCATGGCCCCCAATGCGCAACTGCTGCAGCAGGACATTGGCAACGACGTCACCGGATGCCTGGTGATCACCGATCTGCGCGCAACGCTCGAGCAGTCGCTGGCCGCCGGCGCGCACATCCACAGCGCCAGCTGGGGCAGCGATGATCGCGGCGCCTACATCGGCAGCGACAGCGATGTCGACTACGCCAGCCATCGCCTCGAAGACCTGCTGTTCGTGGTCTCCGCCGGCAATGACGGCGCTGGCGGCAGCGGCACGATCGGCTCGCCCGGCAATGCCAAGAACGCCCTGACCGTTGGCGCCCTGGGTCATGCCGGCAGCATCAGCGTGGCCTCGTTCTCCAGTCGCGGCCCGACCCAGGATGGTCGCATCAAACCCGACCTGATGGCCCCCGGCGTCAATACCGTTTCCGCCAGTGGCGACTCCAGCACCACCGCGACGATCGAGGCGCCGCTGACCGTTTCCATGTCGGGCACGTCGATGGCTGCGCCGAGCGTGGCCGGCAACGCCGTGCTGATGCGCCAGTTCTTCGCCGAGGGCTACTATCCGCGCGGCGTGAAAACCGCAGCCGATGCTTACAACCCCAGCGGCATGGCGCTCAAGGCTTTTCTGCTCAACGGCACCAATCCGCTGCAGGCGAACTGGCCCAACCAGAACATCGGCTGGGGCCGTGCCTGGCTTGATGGCAACTTGTGGTTCGCCCACACCCTGCCGGGCGGCGATGACAGCCGTCGTGCGCGCCTGTTCGAGCGCACCCAGGCGGCCGGGCTGGAAACCGGCGACATCGACGAATACACCCTGGCCAACGTGCAGGCGGGAGCCGAGCTGCGCGTCACGCTGACCTGGTTCGACCCCGAGGCCGCCGCCGGCGCCGCCGCAACCCTGGTCAACGATCTCGACCTGGAAGTCGTCGGCCCCGGCGGTGTCCATCTGGGCAATGTGCTGGCCAGCGGTGTTTCGGTCAGCGGCGGCAATGCCGACCATCTCAACACGGTCGAGCAGGTGCGCCTGCCCACGCCGCTCGCGGGCAGCTACACCCTGCGCGTCAAAGGCACCGCCATTCCCGGCAACGGCCGCCCGCAGACCGATCGCCAGGGATATGCCCTGGTCGTGTCGGGACGCTTCGGCCTGCCCGACGGCCCGCCGTTCCCGGCACCGGACGCCCTGGTCGTGACCAGCAACGACAGTGCCGGGATTGCCATCGGCTTCACCGCCACCGCCGGTGCGCAGGGATTTCAGCTCTACCGCGCCAATGGCAGCTGCGCGAGCGCCAGGCCCGGCGATTTCCGCCTTGTCGCCAGCGGCGGGGACGCGCCCGTGCTGGACACGCGCACGCAAGGCGGATTCCGCTACGCCTACAAGGTGCGCGGCATTCGCAATGACGTCGAAGGCGAAGTCTCGCCATGCATCGACGTGGTGTCGCAGGGCACCTGCACGCTGCAGCCGATATTCGACACCACCGCACTGGTCGTCGACGCAAATCACTCGCACTGCGCCGCAACGCTGAACTGGAGCGCGGCGCAGGCGGCCTGCCCGGCCGCCAGCCAACTTCGCTACGCCGTGCTGCGCGCCAGCAATCCCGATTTCGACGCTCCGCAGACCGTGGCCGACGATCTGGCCAGCCCGGGCTTCACCGATACCGGCGTCGGCAACGGCACGCCGTATTACTACCGCGTCATCGCCCGGGACGACCTGGGCAATGTCTCGGTTCCCTCGGCGATCCGCAACGCCACCCCAGCGGGCAGCGACGGCCCCGATCCCGCGGCGTATTTCGACAACGTCGACACCCACAGTTACCTGTCGATGCAGTCGCCATGGCAGATCACCCGCAGCGCCGCCAGTGACGGCGACTACAGCTACCACGGCGCGCCCGATGGACGGCCCTATCCCGACCTCAGCTGCGCAGCCCTCGTCACACCGCCGCTCAAGCTCCGGGCCAACAGCACGCTGGCCTTCAAGGCGCGCTACAACCTGGAATTCCAGTGGGATGGCGTCGTCATGGAAATCTCCGACGACGACGGCACCACCTGGCACGACCTGCCGCCGCTCGGCGGTTATCCCACCACTCTGGCGCAAACCACGAATCCACCCCTCAACGCCTGCGGCTATGCCGAGACCCAAGGCGCCTTCAGCGGTGTGAGCACAGCCAACTCGGACGCTTATCCGGACAACACGGCCACCAATGCCGTGTTCAAGCCCTTCGCTGCCGACCTTGCGGCCTACGCCGGCCGGATCGTGCGGATCCGCTGGCGCATGAGCAGCGATGCCGCCACCGCCTACAGCGGCTTCTTTCTCGACGAAGTCGCCATCGGCGACGGCAGTGGCGGCAGCGGGCCGGACGACGAGAACACGCTGTTCCGCGACGGCTTTGATCTTCCGCCCAATCCTCCACCGCACGACCATGCGTGCCAATGAAGGCCGGGGTGGTCGGTTAGCATGACGCACTGCGGCTGACCATGCCGGATGGATGCTCCCAGGGGAACCGTGTCAAAAAACCGCCGCTCATCACCATGGCGCCGCCTGACCCGCTGGCTTGCATGGGCGCTGGCCGCCTGGCTTGTGCTCGGCATCGCGCTGGTCGCGCTGCTGCGCTTCGTGCCGCCTCCGGTTTCGGCGGTGATGCTCCAGGACTGGCTCGGTGCCCGGCTGCACGGCGACAGCCACTACCGCCTGCGCTATCGCTGGGTGGCCTGGGATCGCGTGGCGCCGTCCCTGCCGATTTCCCTGGTCGCCGCCGAGGATCAGCGCTTTCCGCAGCATCACGGCTTTGACTTTGCGCAGATCCAGAAGGCCCTCGACGAGGCCGACGATGGCGAACGCCTGCGCGGGGCGAGCACGATCAGCCAGCAGGTCGCCAAGAACCTGTTCCTGTGGAATGGCCGCAGCTTCGTGCGCAAGGGTCTGGAAGCCTACTTCACCGTACTGATCGAAGCGCTGTGGCCCAAGCGCCGCATCCTGGAGATGTATCTCAACATCGCGCAATTCGGCGACGGCGTTTATGGCGTCGATGCCGCAAGCCAGGTGTTCTTCCACACCACGCCCGACCGGCTCAGCCCGCAACAGTCCGCGCTGCTTGCCGCCGTGTTGCCCAATCCATTGCGCCTGCGCGTGGACAAGCCCAGCGCCTACGTGCTGCGTCGCGTGGCCTGGATCGAACGACAGGTGGCGCAACTGGGCGGCCCGGCATACTTGCCGCGCTGAATCGATTTCGCCCACCGACGCGCTCGGCTAGCATGCGCGCGTCATCGCCTTCATCCGACGCCATGCCCGAATTGACCATCGTCGTGCCCGCCTACAACGAAAGCGAGGGCCTGCGCGAATTCCACCGCCGCCTCAGCGTGGTGCTCGACGGCCTGCACGGGATCGACAGCGCCGTGCTCTACATCGACGACGGCAGCCGCGACGACACCTACGCCATCATGAGCGAACTGCATGCCAGCGACCCGCGCGTGGCCACGCTGCGGCTGGCACGCAATTTCGGCAAGGAACTGGCGCTGACCGCAGGCTTGGATCATGTCCGCAGCGGCGCCGCCGTGGTCATCGATGCCGACCTGCAGGACCCACCCGAGCTGATCCCGACGTTCGTCCAGCATTGGCGCGATGGCTGCGACGTGGTCTACGGCACCCGCGCCTCGCGCGCCGGCGAGACGGGCCTGAAGAAATTCACGGCATCGGGCTTCTATCGCGTGATGGAACGGCTGTCGACGACGCCGATTCCGCGCGACACCGGCGATTTCCGCCTGCTGTCGCGGCGCGCGCTCGACGCACTCGGACAACTCCGCGAACGCCAGCGCTTCATGAAAGGCCTGTTCACCTGGGTCGGCTACCGCCAGCAGTCGGTGGTCTACCACCGCGATCCGCGTCACGCCGGACAGACCAAGTGGAACTACTGGAAACTGTGGAATTTCGCCATTGACGGCATCACCTCGTTTTCAGGCGCACCGCTCAAGCTGGCCACTTATGTCGGCCTGCTGACTTCGCTGGTGGCTTTTGCCTTTGCGCTGTGGGTGCTGGGCAAGGCCCTGCTGTTCGGCGACCCGGTGCGCGGCTACCCCTCGCTGATGGTGGTCGTGCTGTTTCTCGGCGGCGTGCAGCTGATGGCGCTGGGCGTGATCGGCGAATACCTTGGCCGGCTGTATGTCGAGGCCAAGCAGCGGCCGCTGTACCTGGTCGATCAGTATCAGCCGCCGCGCAGCGGGCCCTGACGCTGCTGCGCGGCGACAAGCAGGCGCGCCGCCGCGGCGCTAGACTGCACCCAGGCGGCGCAATGCCGCGCAAACCCGGAGGCTGGCATGCTTCAGGTCAAGCATCTGCTCGACGACAAGGGTCGCAGCGTCTTCTCCATCGATCCCGACGAACCCGTGCTCGCCGCATTGCGCGCGATGGCGCAGCACGGTGTCGGCGCACTGCTGGTGATGCGGGGCGAAGAACTGCTCGGCGTGATTTCCGAGCGCGATTACGCGCGCAAGATCATCCTCAACCAGCGTTCATCGAGCGACACCCTGGTGCGCGAGGTGATGACCGCCTCGGCGATCACCGTCTCGCCCGGCGATGGCGTGGACACCTGCATGCGCCTGTGCACCGACAGCCGCGTGCGCCACCTGCCCGTGATCGATGGCGGCAAGGTCGTCGGCGTGGTTTCGATCGGCGACCTGGTCAAGGCCGTGATCAGCGAACAGGGCGCGCAGATCGAGCAGCTGCAGCGCTACATCGCCGGCTGAAACCGCTCTACTGCCGCGGCGGTCGCCGCGCCCGCCGGCGTCGCGGATCGGCCGGTGAACCCGGGACAGCGACGCGCAGGCAGCGGCAGGAGCCGCGCCCGCTCAGGCGCTGGCGCCTGGCTGATTCTCCGGCCGCGCGGCATCGAACGCAGGCAAGGCCAGGCAGCGCGCATTGATCGCGCGGATGGTCGGGTACGGCGTCAGGTCGACCTGGAAGCGGGTGGCGTTGTAGACCTGCGGAATCAGGCAGATGTCGGCCAGCCCCGGCGTGTCGCCGTGGCAGAACGCGCCGAGCGCATCGTCTCCGACCAGGATTTCCTCGAACGCGCGAAACCCGAGCTCGATCCAGTGCCGCATCCAGCGGTCGCGCGCCGCCTGATCGGCCCCCAGCTCGCGTTCCAGATACTGCATGACGCGCAGATTGTTGAGCGGGTGGATGTCGCAGGCGACCAGCTGGGCCAGCGCCCGCGCATAGGCGCGCTCGCGCGGGCCGGGCGGCAGCAGCGGCGGCTGCGGATGCATCTCTTCGAGATATTCGATGATCGCCGTCGACTGGCGCACCGCGCGCCGGCCATCCATGAGCACCGGCACGCTCTCCTGCGGGTTGATCGCATGATGCTCGGCGCTGTGCTGCTCGCCCCCGTTGTTGATCAGATGCACCGGCTTGAGCGTGTAACGCAGTCCCTTGAGATTGAGCGCAATGCGCACGCGATAGCACGCGCTCGATCGCCAGTAGTCGTGAAGTACGAGTTCGCTGCTGTCACCCATATCGCCCCCGTTGGCCTGCGTCCGGCTATGCGCGCTGCATCACCTGCTCGATGGCGCCAAACAGACTGGCTCCCTGTGCATCGGTGATCTCGATGCGCACGGTATCACCGAATTTGAGGAATGGCGTAACCGGCTTGCCGGTGGCCAGCGTTTCCACCGTGCGCTGCTCGGCCAGGCACGAGGCGCCCCTGGCGGTATCCTGGTTGGCGATCGTGCCCGAGCCGACGATCGTGCCGGCGGTCAGTGGCCGCGTCTTGGCTGCATGCGCCACCAGCTGGGCAAAGTTGAACTGCATATCGACGCCGCATTCGGCCTCACCAAACCACTGCCCGTTGATCCAGGTGCGCATCGGCAGGTGCAGCTTCTCATCCCGCCAGGCCGTCCCCAGCTCGTCGGGCGTGACCAGCACCGGCGACAGCGCCGAGCGCGGCTTGGATTGCAGAAAGCCGAAGCCCTTGGCCAGCTCAGCCGGAATCAGGCCACGCAGGGAAACGTCATTGACCAGGCCGACCAGCTGGATATGCGCCGCCGCCGCCGCCGGCGACACCGCCATCGGCACGTCGTCGGTGATCACCACGACCTCGGCCTCCAAGTCGATGCCATAGTCCTCGCTGGGCACCAGCACGGGATCCCGCGGGCCGTAGAACCCGGCACTGGTGGCCTGGTACATGAGCGGGTCGACGTAGAAGCTTTCCGGCACCTCGGCGCCACGCGCGCGACGCACGCGCTCGACATGCGGCAGATACGCGCTGCCGTCGACGAATTCGTAGGCGCGCGGCAAGGGGGCGGCCAGCGCCGTCATGTCGAGCGCGAACGCGCCTTCGGCACTGCCGGCATTGAGCGCTTCCGACAAGGCATTGAGGCGTGGCGCGGCGTGCGACCAGTCGTCGAGCGCGGCCTGCAGGGTCGGCGCGATCGCACTCGCGCGCACCGCGCGGGCCAGATCTCGACTGACGACGATCAGCGTGCCATCGCGGCCGCCTTCCTTCAGGGTTCCGAGTTTCATGCGGTGTCCTTCATGCAAAGATCAGTTCGTCCGGCGCAGGCCGCCGGCAATTTTCAGCGCCCTGCGCTGAAGTGCTTGCGCAAGCCCATCCAGCACGCAGGGTAATCCCGCTGGCGATGCGCGGCAGCCAGCGCCTGTGCGGCGGGCCGGATCACCGCACGGGTTTCGAACATGAAGGCCATGGTGTCTTCGATGTAGTCGGGCTTGCTGGTATCGATCGCGCTGGCCTTCTCGAAGGTTGCCGCGTCGGGACCATGACCGGTCATGCAGTTGTGCAGCGAGCAGCCGCCCGGCACGAAGCCCTCGGCCTTGGCGTCATACGCACCATGCACCAACCCCATGAATTCGCTGGCGATGTTGCGATGGAACCACGGCGGGCGGAAGGTGTCCCGCATCGCCAGGATGCGCGGCGGAAAGATCACGAAGTCGGCATTGCTGGTGCCGGGGGTGTCGCTGGGCGAATGCAGCACCAGGAAAATCGACGGATCCGGGTGGTCGTAGCTGATCGAGCCGATCACATTGAAGCGCCGCAGATCGTATTTGTACGGCGCGTAATTGCCGTGCCAGCCGACCACATCGAGCGGTGAGTGATCGATGTCGGCACGCCACAGGTGGCCCTGGAACTTGGTCAGCAGCTCGAAGTCGCCCTCGACATCCTCGTAGGCCGCCTGCGGCATGAGGAAGTCGCGCGGATTGGCCAGGCCATTGCTGCCGATCGGCCCGAGGTCGGGCAGCTTGAACAACGCGCCGAAATTCTCGCAGACATAACCGCGCGCACTGCCATCGGGCAGGCTTACGCAGAAACGGATGCCGCGCGGAATCACCGCGATTTCCTGCGGCTCGACATCGAGCACGCCCAGTTCGGTTTCGATGTGCAGCCGGCCTTGCTGCGGCACCAGCAACAGCTCGCCATCGGCATCGCAGAACCAGCGCCCCTGCATGTCGCGGTTGGCGGCGTACAGGTGAATGCCCACGCCGCTCCCCGCCGCCGGGCCGCCATTGCCGGCCATGGTGTACAGGCCTTCGACAAAATCGACCGCCGCCTGCGGCAGTGGCAGCGGACTCCAGCGCAACTTCTCCGGGGTGACCGGATCGCTGCCGAAGTCGTTGTGGAAGGCCGCCTGCGTCCACGGCTCGAAGCGGCCGTGCACAGCCGCCGGACGAATCCGGTACAGCCAGCTGCGGCGGTTGGCGTGTCGCGGCGCGGTAAAGGCGGTGCCGGTCAGCTGCTCGGCGTACAGGCCATGCGCCACGCGTTGCGGCGAATTGCGTCCTGTCGGCAGCGTGCCGGGTACGGCTTCGCTGGCCAGTTCATTGCTGAAACCGCTCTGGTAGCCATTGGCTTGCATGACGATCCTCACTGATGACCCTGTTCCGGCTCGCTTCCTCATCGGAAGCGGCGGCGCCGCTTCACAGCACGCCGCGCTTCATCTGATCGCGTTCGATGCTTTCGAACAGCGCCTGGAAGTTGCCTTCGCCGAAGCCTTCGTTGCCCTTGCGCTGGATGATTTCGAAGAAGATCGGCCCCAGCGCGTTCTGGGTGAAGATCTGCAGCAGCAGGCGCTTCTTGGTTTCGGGATCGGCGTCGATCAGGATGCTGTTCCTGCGCAGCCTGGGCAGATCCTCGCCGTGATTGGGAATGCGCTCGTCCACCACTTCGAAATAGGTGTCCGGCGTGTCGAGAAACTTGATGCCGGCCGCGCGCATCTGCTCCACCGTGGTGTAGATGTCATCGGTGAAGCAGGCGATGTGCTGGATGCCTTCGCCCTTGTACTGATCCAGGTATTCGTTGATCTGCGACTTGGGATCGGAGGATTCGTTGAGCGGAATGCGCACCATGCCATCGGGCGCGGTCATCGCCTTGGAGAGCAGGCCGGTCTTGGCGCCCTTGATGTCGAAATAGCGGATCTCGCGGAAGTTGAACAGGCGCTCGTAGTAATCCGCCCACTTGGCCATGTTGCCGTGGTACAGGTTGTGGGTCAGGTGGTCGATGAAGGTCAGGCCGAAGCCCTTGGGCATCAGCTCCACGCCGGGCAAGTATTCGTAGTCCGGATCGTGGATGGTGCCCTTGTCGTCGTAGCGGTCGACGATGTAGAGCATGCAGCCGCCGATGCCCTTGATCACCGGCGCGGCGACGGCCTTGGTCAGCTCGTCGGCGGCATCGAAGGCCTCGGCGCCGTTCTTCAGCGCCTGCACCCGCGCCCACTCGGCCAGCTTGTTGACGCGGATCGCAAAGCCGCAGGCCGAGGGACCGTGCTGTTCGGCAAAGCGCGCGGCGAAGGAATCGGGCGATTCGTTGATCAGGAAGGTGCAGTCGCCCTGGCGATAGGTGTGGATCGGCCGCGTCTTGTGCCGCGCCACCTGCACAAAGCCGAGCTTCCTGAAATAGTCGTGCAGGTGCCCGATCTGCGCCTGCGGAGCGGTGTACTCGACGAACTCGAAACCGTCGATGCCCATAGGATTGTCGAACGTGGTCGGCTGCATGCCGGATTTGGCTGGCGCGTTCATGCGGCTACTCCTCAACAGCGGGGCTGCGATTGTATAGTTGCAATTGCAACCATCTCAAGCCGCCGTGCAGCACAGCGCCATGCCCGACTCCGCCACGCTCGAACTGCAGCAGTTCCTGCCCTATCGCCTGAGCGTGCTGGCCAATCGCAGCTCGGACGCATTGGCGCGCGAGTATTCGCAGCGCTTCGGGCTAGGTGTGACCGAATGGCGCGTGATGGCCGTGCTGGGTCGCTATCCACAGCTGTCGGCCAACGAAGTGGCGCAGCGCACGGCGATGGACAAGGTGGCGGTGAGCCGCGCCGTGGCCCGCCTGCTCGAAGCGGGCCGGCTCACCCGCGAATTTGCCGACGACGATCGTCGCCGCTCGATGCTGCGGCTGTCCGTCGCGGGTCAGGCGGTTTACGAACAGATCGTGCCGCTGGCGCTGCAGTTCGAGCAGCTGATCCTGGCCGGCATGTCGCCTGCCGAGCGCCAGCTGCTGTTCCGCCTGCTCGATCGGCTGGACGAGCTGGAGCTGCGCGCCGAGCACGCCGGCCGGTAGCCGCGCCGGCCGGGATCTTCCGGCCGCGCATCAGGCTCAGTAGCGGTCGTCGAGTGCAAAAATCGGCTTGCGCGTCTTCCACTGTCCCGCGGTGAAGTCCGGGAATTCCAGCGTCTTGTAGCCTTCCGCGATCGACTGCTCGGAGAGCGGCGTGATCGCACTCCACGCCACCGCATCGTAAACGTCGATCGGCATCGGCTCACCGGCCTTCAGCGCCTCGATGAAGGCGTGGATCACGAACCAGTCCATGCCGCCATGCCCGGAGCCGGCAGCCTTGTCGGCGTACTTTCTCCACAGCGGATGGTCGTATTCGTCGTAGTACTTCTGCGCGTCTTCCCACTTGTGCTTCGGGCTCCGGCCCTCGATGTGGATCGACTGGTTGACGTCCATCCACAGTCCATCGGTGCCCTGCACGCGGAACCCCAGCGAATACGGCCGCGGCAGCGAGACATCGTGCTGCAGCAGGATGGTTTCGCCGTTCTCGCAGCGCAGCGTGGTCGTCACCACGTCGCCGTGCTTGAACCTGATCTGCGCATTGGGATGATCCGGCCCGCCCTTGGGATGCTTGACGATGTAGTCGTGCAGGCCACGCGCCTTGCTGGCAAAGGCATTGATGTGCGTGAAGCGGTTGCCGCGATGGATGTTGGTGTACATCGCACACGGGCCGATGCCGTGGCTGGGATAGAGGTCGCCGTTGTGGTCGATCGAATGCTGGGTGCGCCACTGCGCCTCGGAAAATCCCTTGCTGCCGAATTCGACACCGCTGTCGTAGGGCGCGTCGGGGCTGCCGGAATTGAACAGCACGCCGCGCAGATCGTGCTGATAGCCGGCCTGCAGGTGCACCAGTTCGCCGAACAGGCCGGCGCGCACCATCTGCAGCACCGCCATCACGTCGCGGCGATAGCAGACGTTTTCCAGCAGCATGTACGGCGTGCCGGTGTGCTGCTGGGCGCGCAGCACATCCCAGTGATCCTGCAGGGTGATGCCGGCCACGACTTCGCAGCCGACCGCGATTCGGGCCTGCATGGCGGCGATGGCCATCGGCGCATGCCACTCCCACGGCGTGACGATGAACACCGCATCGACATCCTTGCGCGCGAGCAGCGCCTTCCATGCGTTGACGTCGCCGTTGCCGCCATACACCCTGGGCTTGCGCCGGCCGGCCTTGGCGATGATCGCCAGTGCCTTGTCGAGCATCACCTGCTGGGTGTCGCAGATCGCCACCAACTCCACGTCGGAGCGACTGAGCAGCGGGCCGAGCTGCGACTGTCCGCGCAACCCCGTGCCGATCATCGCCACCCGCAGCCGATCGCGGCGGCGGGCCGCAGCAGACGCCCAACCCGTCGTGGCGGCCAGCATGCCGGCAGCGCCGGTGGTCAGCAGGAATTCGCGTCGATTCATGGCAATCCTCAAGGCAGACGAAAGACTCCGCCACCGTCATGGCCGGCCGAGCATGGCGCATCGAACCAAACCCGAAAGCAAACCGCAAGAAATTTCAGCAAAAAGAAATATTTTGCAGACGGAAAGTTTCTTTTCGGAAATCCCACGAAAATCGGCGCAAGTCAAAGCAACACACTGATCACATTGCTAAATACTTAAAGACCAGAAGAAATCACGCCACACGATCTTTCGATTAATTGACATATCGAAAGAATATTCGCAAGATGCCACTCCACTTCCGTGAGCGCCCTCATGCCCGACGCCCTCGCCGACGCGCCCGCCGTCTCGATCTGCCATACCCGCCAGGAGATTCAGCAGCAGCCCGCGATGTGGCGCGAACTTGCGCAGGATCTGCAGCGCGTCCAGCCCCAACTGACCGCCTGGCTTGGAGCGTGGCTGAGCGACGCGCGGCACCAGGTGCTGTTCACCGGCGCCGGCAGCTCCGGCTTCATTGCCGACATGGTTGCCGACACCGTCGACGTCAGCTGGCCGGCCCGCGCCCGCGCCATCCACACCACCCGCCTGCTCAGCCATCCCCGGCAGTACCTGCGGCGCGATCGACCGACCCTGCTGGTGTCATTTGCGCGCAGCGGCTCCAGTCCGGAAAGCGTGGCCGCCGTGGATCTGCTGCGCGAGCACGTCGATCAGGTGCGCTTTCTCGACATCACCTGCAATGCCGATGGCGAACTGGCCCGACGCGGCCAGGGACGCGCCGACACCTTCACCCTGCTGATGCCGCCGCGCAGCTGCGATCGCGGCTTTGCAATGACCAGCAGCCTGACGTCAATGCTGCTGGCCGCGCTGAGCGTGTTCGACGACGCCCCCTGGCCCGCGCGGCTGCAGCGCCTGCGCGACGTGGCTACGCTGGGCGAGCACGCGCTCGCCCGCTGGGGCGATGCGCTCGACGATCTGGCGAACACGCCCTTCGCGCGCGTGGCCTATCTCGGCAGCGGCCCGCTCGAAGCGGCAGCGCGCGAAGCGGCGCTCAAGCTGCTCGAACTCAGCGCCGGCCGCGTGCCGGCCTTCGCCGATACGCCGCTGGGATTCCGCCACGGCCCCAAGTCGCTGCTCAATCACCACACCCTGGTGGTGATGCTGCGCAGCGCACAGCCGCTGGCCCGGCGCTACGAGCAGGATCTGCTCGACGAACTGCGCCGCGACCGGATCGCCGGCCGGGTTGTTGCGGTCGGGCCGCAGTGCGATGACGCCGATGCCGGCGACTTCACGCTCGACGTGCCACCGCTGCCCGATCCCTGGCTGGCGCCGCTATGGCTGACGCTGGCGCAGCGTCACGCCCTGCTGCGCTCGATCGCGCTCGGCCTGACTCCCGACAACCCGTTCCCCGACGGCAGCGTCAATCGCGTCGTGCAGGGCGTGACCATCCACCACCATGGCTGAGCATTCCGCCAATGATCCGCTGTGGTACGGCCTGGACATGGGCGGCACCAAGATCGAACTGGCTGCGTTCGATGCCCGGATGCAGCCGCTGTTCTGCCGTCGCATCGATACCCCGCAAGGCAACTACCGCGGCTTCATCGAAGCGGTCGCGGCGCTGGTGGAAAGCGCCGACGCCCAGCTAGGCCGCCGCAGCGACGCCGTGGGCCTGGGCCTGCCGGGCGTGCGCGATCGCATGACCGGGCTGCAACTGAGCTCCAACGTGCCGGCGCTGAGCGGCAAGCCGCTCGGCGCCGACCTGCAGTCGCGCATCGCGCGCCCCCTCGCACTCGGCAACGACGCACAGTGCTTTGCCTTGTCCGAGGCCATGGGGGGCGCTGCCGACGGTGCGCCGAGCATGTTCGGCGCCATCCTCGGCACCGGCGCGGGCGGCGGCTATTGCGTGGAAGGCCGGCTCGTCGGCGGCTACAACGGCTTCACCAGCGAGTGGGGACACTGGACGATTCCGGCGACCTTGCTCAGGCAGCACGCGCTGCCGCTGCTGGACTGCCCCTGTGGTCTGCCCGGCTGCGTGGAACGCTACGTCTCGGGTACCGGCCTGGCCCGCATCCATCACCTGATCGGCGGCCCGTCCGGCGATGCGCGCACCACGATCGCGCAGGCGCAGGCCGGCGATCCGTGCGCCGCCCGCGCCCGTGACATCCACCTCGACCTGCTCGGTCACGCGCTGGCCGCCCTGGTGCTGGGCCTGGATCCGCATGTGATCGTGCTCGGCGGCGGTCTGTCCAACGACCCGGCGCTGTATCGCGCCCTGCCTGCCGCCGTCGCCCGACACCTGTTCGCCGGTGCACGCGTACCGCCGATCCTGCCGCCCCGATTCGGCGATGCCGGCGGCGCACGCGGGGCGGCGCTGCTGGCGCGCCAGCAAACATCCCGATCCTGAAGTTCCGGAGTCCGCCATGTCACCCATCCAGTCGCTGCTCGCCGCGCATCGCAATGGCGAACGCGTGGGCCTGTACAGCGTATGCTGCAGCAACGAGCAGGTATTGCTCGCGGCGATGGATGTCGCCAGGCAATACGACACGCCCCTGCTGATCGAGGCGACCTCCAATCAGGTCGACCAATTCGGCGGCTACACCGGCATGACGCCGAGCGCCTACCGCGACTACGTCTGGCGCCTGGCCGACACGCACGGTTTTCCGCGCCAGCGCCTGCTGCTGGGCGGCGATCATCTGGGCCCCAACGCCTGGCAGGATCGCCCGGCCGACGAGGCGATGGCACATGCGCGCGCCCTGATCCACGCCTACGCCGCCGCCGGTTTCCACAAGATCCACCTCGATTGCAGCATGTCCTGCGCCGGCGACCCGACGCCGCTGCCCGACGCCATCGTCGCCGCACGTGCCGCCGAACTGGCGCGCATCGCCGAGCGCAGTGCCGCCGAGGCCGGATGGCCGCCGCCGGTATACGTGATCGGCACCGAGGTGCCGATTCCGGGCGGCGAATCCTCGTTGCAGGGCGGCGTTGCCGTCACCCGACCCGCCGCCGCCGCGCATACGCTCGACATCCACCGCGAACTCTTCGCCGCTCCCGATCTGGCCAATGCCTGGCAGCGCGTCATCGCCCTGGTGGTGCAGCCCGGCGTCGATTTCGATCACGACGCGGTACAAGCCTACGTGCCATCAGCCGCGCAAACGCTGTCCCGCTGGATCGAAACCCAGCCGCGCATCGTGTTCGAGGCTCATTCCACCGACTATCAGCGTGAAACGGCGCTGCACGCACTGGTGCGCGACCACTTCGCCATCCTCAAGGTCGGCCCGGCAGCCACCTTCGCCTACCGCGAGGCGCTGTTCGCACTGGCCGCCATCGAAGACGTGCTGCTGCCCGCCCAGCAACGCTCGCAGCTGCTCGACGTGCTCGACCGTCGCATGTGCGAGGAGCCGCGGTACTGGCGCAAGCACTACACCGGCGACGACGCCCAACTGCAGCGGCAGCGTCGATATGCGTTCAGCGACCGCTGCCGCTACTACTGGGGCGACGCGCAAGTCACCGCCGCCGTCGACACCCTGATCGCCAATCTGCGCCATGCGTCGCTTCCGGCGACCCTGCTCAGCCAGTTCATGCCCGAGCAGTACGCCGCCGTGGCCGACGGTCAACTGGCCGCCGAGCCATTGGCCCTGGTTCGCCACCGGGTCGCCGCCAGCCTCGCCCCCTACGCGCGCGCCTGCCACCGCAATGCCGCCGCCTCCATCACCCCCTGAATCATTTCGTCCTGTCTGTCATGCGCAACACACGTCAACGCCGCGAACAAATCCTTCATTCCCTGGTTCAGCACGGCAACGTGCAGGTTTCCGAACTGGCGACGCGCTTTCGCGTCTCCACCGTCACCATCCGCGGCGATCTCGACCGCATCGCCGCGCAGGGGTTGGCCACGCGCAGCCATGGCGGCGCGCATCTGGTGCGCATGCCGCCGCGCGAACGCGACATCCATGAAAAAACCGCGCTCAATCCGACACCCAAGGATCGCATCGGGGCGCAGGCCGCGCGCATGGTGTCACCCGGCGACAACATCCTCATCGACTCCGGCTCGACCACTCTGACCCTGGCTCGCCATCTGCGCGGACAGCGCGACATCACGGTGATGACCAACGGCCTCAACATCGCCTGGGAGCTGGCCAGTGCGCCGGGCGTCAAGCTGCTGCTAACCGGCGGACAGCTACACCCGGCCTCGCTGTCGCTGCACGGCGGCATCGCCGAGACGGGCCTGCACAACTACAGTTTCGACACCCTGTTCCTCGGCGTGGATGGGCTGGACCCGCAATTCGGCCTGACCACGCACAACGAGGCCGAGGCCCATCTCAACCGCCGCATGGTCGAGCGTGCGCGACGCGTGGTGGTGTTGGCCGACGCCTCGAAGTTCGGCGTGGTCAGCCTGCATCGCATCGCCGGACTGGAGTCGGTTCACGTCATCATCACCGACCAGCCCATTGCCAGCGGATTCGGTGCCGCCCTGCGTGCGCGCGGCATCGAACTGGTCGTTGCCGGCGTGGATGCCTGAGCGTCGCGGCCGACGCCATCGAGCAAGGCAAAACGGCGGCCCAAGGCCGCCGTTTTGCTCTTGCCGCCGTGCGTGACGGCTACTTCACGCCGTGCATCAGGCGCTGGATCAGCGGCGCGATCAGGAACAGCACCACACCGCCGGTCAGCAGGATCCAGAAACCGCTGGTGTAGGCCGCGTGCGCCGAGGCCACGGTCATGCCGCCCTCGCCGCTGGCCTCGGCCGCGAACAAGCCGGACAGGTTGTTGCCGATGCCGGTGGAGAGGAACCAGCCGCCCATGCCGAAGCCGACCAGGCGTACCGGCGCCAGCTTGGTGGTCATCGACAACCCGATCGGCGACAGGCACAGCTCGCCGACGGACTGGATCCAGTACACCGCGAACAGCGTCCAGAACGGGATCTTGCCGGTATCCGGCGCGACCAGCGAGGACAGCGCGAACATCAGCAGCAGGAACGCCAGGCCGTTGAAGATGATGCCCAGGCCGAATTTGCGCGGGATCGACGGATTGGCTCGCCCCATCTTCACCCAGATCCACGCCACGATCGGCGCCAGGGTGATGATCGCCACCGAATTCACCGACTGGAACCAGGCATTCGGGAACGTGCTTTCCCCGGCCAGGGTCTGGAACAGGCCGTGCAGGCCGACGTCACGATCCACGATCTTGTCGGCCAGGAAGGTGAAACTGCTGCCCGCCTGCTCGAAGAAGCACCAGAACAGCACGTTGAACATGAAGATCAGCAGCATTGCGATGGCCTTGTCGCGCGCCTCCCGTCCCTCCCTGAAACCCTCGACCAGGATCAGCACGCACAGGGCGATGAACAGGATGCTGAGCACCCATTGCAATGCACCGGCATCGATGGTCAGCAGAAAGTAAAAGGCCGGGATCGCGCACAGCGCGCCTGCAGCAACCGCCAGCACGCGGCCCAGGCTCTCGTGGCCCACCTGCGGCAGGCCGATGCCCTTGAGCTGCGCGCGACCGAACCAGAACCACAGGAAGCTGAGCACCATGCCCACGCCAGAGGCGATGAACACCACCTTGTAGGCCGGCATCGAATCGATGCCGAACACCTTCTTGGCCAGGATCTGGGTGGCAATCGGTGCAATGAAGGCACCGCAATTGATGCCCATGTAGAAGATGGTGAAGCCGGAGTCGCGGCGCTCGTCGCCGGTCGCGTACAGCTTGCCGACCAAGGTGGAGATGATCGGCTTGAACATGCCGTTGCCGACGATCACCGTGGCCAGCCCCAGCTTGAACACATGCTCGTGCGGCACCGCGATCATGAACAAGCCAGCGGCCATGATCACCGCACCGAGCAGGATCGAACGCTGGTAGCCGAGGATCTTGTCGGCCACATAGCCGCCGAAGATCGCGCCGGCGTACACCAGGGCGAGATAGGCACCATACAGCTTGCCGGCCGGCGCCTCGCCTTCCGGATTGCCGCTGTAGAACTGCGCGACCACATACAGCACCAGCGCCCAGCGAATGCCGTAGAACGCAAACCGCTCCCAGAATTCGGTCATGAACAGCATCCACAGCGGACGCGGATGACCCAGCATCTGCGGAAATTCGGGTGGCGCGAGTGCGTTGCTGGCGGACATGCTGGCCCCTGGTCGTGGTTGAAATCGTCAGACGTGTAACCGTTGCCGCGCGCGACGTCAAACCGCAGCGCAGCGAGTATTCAAGCGCCAGCGCCCGGCGGCATGCCGATCTCGGTACGCACGTCGATGAGCTCCGGGAAGAAGGTCAGATCCAGCGCGCGTTTGAGAAAGGCCACGCCCGACGACCCTCCGGTGCCGCGGCGCTGGCCGATGATGCGTTCGACGGTCTTCATGTGGCGGAAGCGCCACATCTGGAACAAACCTTCGACATCGACGAGCTGCTCGCACAGGTGGTACTCGGCCCAGAACTCGTCGGCGTTTTCGTAGATGCGCTTGAACACCGCAACCAACGCCGGCGTACGTTGATGCGGCTGGGTGACATCGCGTTCGAGCAGCTCGATCGGCACCGCATGCCCCATGCGCGCCAGCAGGCGCAGCACCTCGTCATAAAGACTCGGCGCCTCCAGCGTGGCGCGCAGCTGTGCCTGCGCCTGCGGATCGTGATCGAACACCTTGAGCATCGCCGCGTTCTTGTTGCCGAGCATGAATTCGATGCTTCGATACTGCTGCGACTGGAATCCCGACGACGGCCCCAGCACCTGGCGGAAGGCCAGATACTCCGACGGCGTCAGCGTCTCCAGCACGCCCCATTGCGCAAACAGCTGCTGCTGCACCTGCTTGATGCGGGCCAGGATCTTCAAGGCTGGATCGATCCGGTCGGCGCGCAGGCTGGCGATCGCCGCCTGCAGTTCATGGATGATCAACTTCATCCACAATTCGGCCACATGGTGCTGGACGATGAACAGCATCTCGTCGTGGCAGGGCGGATCGCTGAGCGGCTTCTGCGCCGACAGCAGGGTGGACAGCTGCAGATAACCGCCATACGTCGTGCGGTTGCGCAGATCCAGTTCGATGCCCCCTTCGAGCGGCCGCGGATTGTCGTTCTCGGTCATCGTCGCTGTCCGTAGTCCAATCGCCAAGTGTACCCGCCGCCCTGCCTTGCTGCGCCCTGTCTTGCGACAAGGCCGACGACTTGCGTATCGTTTCCACTCCGTCCGTGCGCCGCCATCGCCGCGCGTCCCGCGCGCAACGCCGGACAATCCGGCGCAGCCTGGCTGCGCTCCTTCCGCCCGCAATGGAGGCTCGCTTGTCCATCGCCGCCACTTTCGAAATCGAATACCTGCAATATCTCGACGCCGACGGCAAGCTCGTCCGCGACGATCTGCCGGCGCTTGCCCGCGACACCCGCGAGCTGGTCGCGCTGTACAAGGAAATGCTGTTCGTGCGCGTATTCGACGCCAAGGCCGTCGCCTTGCAGCGCACCGGCAAGCTCGGCACCTATGCCTCCTGCCTGGGCATGGAAGCCGCGCACGTCGCCATCGGCTCGGCCATGCAGGAGGATGACGTGCTCGCGCCGAGCTACCGCGAGTACGGCGCGCAGTTCCATCGCGGCATCAAGCCGCGCGAAGTGCTGCTGTACTGGGGCGGCGATGAGCGTGGCAGCGATTTCTCCGGCCCCGCCCACGACTTTGCCTGGTGCGTGCCGATCGCCACCCAATGCATGCACGCCGCCGGCGCGGCGCTGGCATTCAAGGTGCGCAAGGAACCGCGCGTGGCAGTCAGCGTGGTCGGTGACGGCGGTTCGTCCAAGGGCGACTTCAACGGCGCCATCAACGTCGCCGGCGCCATGCAGTTGCCGCTGGTGGCGGTCATCGTCAACAACCAGTGGGCGATCTCGGTGCCGCGCAAGGCGCAGACCGGCGCCAAGACGCTGGCGCAGAAGGGCATCGCCGCCGGACTGGAGTGCCTGCAGGTCGACGGCAACGATCTCATCGCCATGCGCACCGCACTCGACTACGCAATCAAGCGGGCACGCCACGGCCATGGCGGCATGGTCATCGAGGCGGTCACCTATCGCCTGTCCGATCACACCACCGCCGACGATGCGCGTCGCTACCGCCCCGACGACGAAGTCAAGGCCGCCTGGCTGCGCGAGCCGCTGAAGCGGCTGAAGGCCTACCTGCTCTCGCTCAATGCCTGGAGCGAGGAAGAGGAGGAGGCCTGGAAGGCCGAATGCGCGGCGAAGGCCGACGCCGAGGTCAATGCCTATCTGGAAACCAAGACGCAGCCGATCGAGGCGATGTTCGCCTACACCTGGGCCGAACTGCCCGCCGACCTGGCCGCGCAACGGGCCGAGGCGCTGGCCGCCGACAAATCCGCGCACTGAACACGGACATCCATCCATGCCGCAAATCACCCTGATCGAAGGCGTCACCCAGGCGCTGGCCTACGAAATGCAGCACGACCCGAGCGTGGTCGTGCTCGGCGAGGACGTCGGCGTCAACGGTGGCGTCTTCCGCGCCACCCAAGGCCTGTCGGAAAAATTCGGCGTCGAGCGCGTCATCGACACGCCGCTGGACGAACTGACCATCGCCGGCCTCACCGTCGGCCTGGCCGCGCAAGGCATGAAGCCGGTCGCCGAAGCACAGTTCGAAGGCTTCATCTATCCGATGATGGAACACATCGCCTGCCATGCCGCGCGCCTGCGCACGCGCACCCGCGGCCGCATGAGCTGTCCGGCCGTGTGGCGCGCACCATGGGGCGGCGGCATCCGCGCCCCCGAGCATCACTCCGAAGCCAACGAGCACCTGTTCACCAACATCCCCGGCCTGCGCGTGGTGCTGCCCTCCTCGCCGGCGCGCGCCTACGGCCTGCTGCTGGCGGCGATCCGCGATCCCGATCCGGTGATCTTCCTCGAACCCAAGCGCATCTACCGCCAGTACAAGGAAGAAGTCGCCGACGACGGCGAAGCCCTGCCGCTCGACGTCTGCTTCGTGCTGCGCGACGGCAGCGATGTCACCCTGGTCACCTGGGGCGCACAGGTCAAGGAAACCCTCGAAGCTGCCGACGCGCTGGCCCAGCAGGGCGTGAGCGCTGAAGTCATCGACGTCGCCACGCTCACCCCGCTGGACTTCGACACGATCCGCGAATCGGTGCAGAAAACCGGCCGCTGCGTGATCGTGCACGAAGCCCCACGCACCGCCGGCTTCGGCGCCGAAATCGCCGCCCGCGTCGCCAACGAGTGCCTCTACGAATTGCTGGCGCCGGTGGAGCGCGTCACCGGCTACGACACGCACATTCCGCTGTACCGGCTGGAAATGAAATACCTGCCGAGCGTGGAGCGCATCGTTGCCGCCGTGCAGCGCACGCTCGCCGCCAGCTGAGCCCTCATCCTTCCCGATTCCGCAGCGGACACCGCCATGGCCGATCTCAAACCCTTCCACCTTCCTGACCTCGGCGAAGGCCTGCCCGACGCCACCATCGTCGAATGGCTGGTCGCCGACGGCGCCACCGTGCGCCTGGACGAACCGCTGGTGTCGATGGAAACCGCCAAGGCGGTGGTCGAAGTACCTTCGCCCTTTTCGGGCAAGCTGGTGAAAAAGCACGGTGGCGCCGGCGACATCATCGCCACCGGCGCCGTGCTCGCCGAATTCGAGATCGACCCCAACCTGCCACAGCGCGCCGAAGCCGAAGCCACCGGCCATCACCACGCACCGCCCAAGGCAGCCGCAGCCGCCGCGCCGGCTCCCGCCACCCCGCCCGCCACGCCATCGGCCAGCGCCGAGCGCGCCGACGAAGGCACTGTGGTCGGCGCGATGGAATCGAGCAATCGCGTGCATGCCGAAACCGCCACCAGCGTCGGCGGCGTCAAGGCCGTGCCGGCGGTGCGCGCACTGGCCAGGAAACTTGGCGTCGACCTGAGCCGCGTGCGCCCGAGCGGTGCCGGCGGCGTCGTCACACTGCAAGACGTCAAGCATGCCGCAGCAGCCGGCACGGCGAGGCTCGGCGCGTCGCCGCCGGCCGCCGTCGCGCATCCCGCGACCGCCACCAGCGTGCCTGCGGCCGCCCCCGCCACGGCGCAGCGCACTTCGCTGTCCGCCGCCGGCAAGCCGATGCGCACCACGCCACCCACGGTCACCGCCAGCGGTCAGCCTGAACCGCTCAAGGGCGTGCGTCGCAACATGGCGCGCGTGATGGCCGACGCGCACGCGCAGGTGGTGCCGACCACGCTGGTCGACGATGCCGACCTGCACGCCTGGATCGGCAAGCAGGACATCACCGCCCGCCTGGTGCGCGCCATCGTCACCGCCTGCAAGGCCGTGCCGGCGCTCAATGCCTGGTACGACGGTGCCAACCTCACGCGCACCCTGCACCCGCAAGTCGACATCGGCATCGCGGTGGATACCGACGACGGCTTGTTCGTTCCCGCCCTGCGCAATGCCGACATGCTCGATGGCGCTGGCGTGCGCACGGCCATCCAGCGCCTGCGCGCGCAGGTCGGCGATCGCTCGATTCCGCCCTCGGAGCTCACCGGCTACACGATCAGCCTGTCCAACTTCGGCATGTTTGCCGGACGCTACGCCACTCCGGTGGTGGTGCCGCCGTGCGTGGCGATCGTCGGCGCCGGCAAGCTCTGCCATGACGTGGTGGCGGTGATGGGCGGCATCGAGGTGCACCGCCGCATGCCGATTTCACTGACCTTCGACCACCGCGCCTGCACCGGCGGCGAGGCCGCGCGCTT
>WBZO01001226.1_pt1 | contig 41856 bp, 32 predicted proteins | sample 5204261 | NCBI WGS metagenome assembly WBZO01 (sample SAMN12412400, study PRJNA552823) | activated sludge metagenome | isolation source: activated sludge from anammox sidestream of wastewater treatment plant... | place: USA: North Carolina | collected 2017-09
ATTTCTGATACGACTTGAAGTTTAAATGCTAATGTGTAATCTTTTTGAGTGCGTTTAACATACTCGTTTTCTTTATTTTGCATATTGATACTTTTTTAGTGTATCGCTATTTTAGGACGGGACATTATCATCAAATAAAAAAGCCTCAGAAAAATTTCCGAGGCTTTTTTTATTAAGGTTTACATTTGCAATTCATTTTCTGTTGCATCTACATCCTGCCTAAACAACTTATATTCTGCGATAAAAGTGCCGAAAGGTATCAATGAAGCAACAAAAGCTAGAAACGTTTTCATTAGGCTCCAGTTATATTTTCTATACACTCCAAAAAGCAAAATCACATATAGAATAAATAAAAAGCCATGAGCATAACCTACTACTACATTGGGGCCGGGATTAGCATATTTATATTTTAAAACCATAGTAAATCCCAGCAACAAATAGGAACAACCTTCCAAAAATGCTACGATTCTAAATCTTCCCAGGCTATCAGACCATAAATTTGATGACATAAAAATTATTATTGATTAAAAATGAGGACAAATATACAATTTAAAAATGGGCTGACGCAATATCTTTGGCAACAAGATATCCTCCTGTCCATGCGGCCTGAAAGTTAAATCCACCTGTCACCGCATCTATGTCTAGCACCTCGCCTGCCATGTAAAGTCCTGCAATTTTTTTTGTCTCAAAAGTTTTAAAATTGATCTGATGTAGTGCGACACCACCAGCGGTGACAAACTCTTCCTTAAAGGTTGTTTTTCCTTTGATATGAACTCGATATGCCTTCAACTGAGTGATAATGGCACTTAACTCTGACTTCGATAGCGAAGCCCAGTTCTTATCTTTATCATTCAAAACGGTATCTATAAGAAATTCCCACAGTCGTGCTGGCACATCAAACTTAGGATTAGAGATCACCTTCTTTTTAGCCATCGCATTGCGCAAAGCTGTAATCTCCGTATCAGGAACTGCTGGTATCCAGTCTATTAATACTTGAAAATCGTACTTCATCTTTGCAAGTTGCACAGCACCCCATGCAGATGCTTTGAGTACGGCAGGACCGCTCAAGCCCCAGTGTGTCACTAATACAGGACCTTCAGATGTAATAGACGTACCTTCAATATAGACTTTAGCATAAGGTGCCACCACACCCATTAACTTACAGAGTGGATGTCCGGGCATATTGAAAGTAAAAAGTGATGGTACGGGAGTAATAATTTCAAAACCCTTAGCTTGTATCATATTCCAAATAAACTGACTACTGCCAGTGGATATTATCAGGTATTGAGAAGAATAAATTTCACTATCTGTATGAATAGTAAAGCGGTCACGGTTAGCAGTATTGTAAGTAAAATCCTTGACTTTAGTATTTAACTTTACTTCTATACCATATTTTAGAGTATATTTTTTAAAGCATGCGATAATAGTCTCTGAGTTGTCTGTGGCAGGAAACATTCTTCCATCACGTTCCGTTTTCAGCTGCACACCATGCTGGTCAAACCAGTTTACGGTATCAGCGGCTCCAAAATTGTAGAAAGGCCCAAGCAACTCCCGATTACCACGTGGATAGTAAGTCGTTAATTCTTTGGGATCAAAACAAGCATGCGTGACATTGCATCGCCCGCCACCAGATATCCTTACTTTATTGAGTACTTCCTTGCTCTGTTCTAGAATCAAAACCTTCATTTCAGGTCGAAGCTCACAGATATTGATTGCAGCAAAAAAACCTGCTGCGCCACCGCCAACTACCACAACATCATACCCAGTCATAGATTGATATTACAAGATAAATTCTTTAATAGTATCCTGATAAAGTTCAGGATTTTTCTCAATAGCTTCCAGGTGCTTGCCCTGCATTATAACTAACTGTGCCGGAACAGCGCAACCCGCATAAAGCTTTTTGCCCATCTCTATGGTGGTCAGCATATCTGCTTCATTATAAATGAATAGTACCTTCTCAATATCTCGAATATTGCTACATCCTTTAATATAATCGTGGTTAGCATTGATTCTTGAAGAAAAAAGCATCAGAAACCTCATAAAATAGTACAGCTTCTTGCTCCGACTTTTATAGTAAGAAAGATTACTGTCCAGAGTATTTTCTACAATCAGTCGCTCTAATTTGTGGTGATGAAGACTAGCCGCATTGACAGTGTGGCTTCCTCCAAACGAAATCCCATGCGCAATCAGTCGAGTACCAGGAAAATGCTCCGCGCAATATTCTGAAACTAATCTCAAATCGATATGGTAATTAAAATCTTGATAAGGGCTCAAACCAAATCCATTGAAATCAAGCAAGACAACATTGCAACCTAGCTTTAAGTACATGTCAGCATGGCCGCTCCTCATGAAAAACTGATGTGCCTCTGCAAGATAAGGATGGCATAAAATCACTGTAGTAGAGGCTCGAGGCCGACTGTTATAAAAAATATGAATTTTTCTGTTATTATCTGAGATCACATCGGAAGACCACTCTATGTGTAGTGCGTCATTCATCACAAATTGACGACCACGTGGCAACAATAATTGGTGTAGAAAATTTTTAATGGCTTGCTTCAAAATTTGATACTATTATCATAATGAATATTGAATGCTGAAATAAGCAGCAATAATACAAGGCAAAAGTATGGCCAAAACATTCGAAAATCAATTTATTTGGTTTAAAGATTCATATTTTTATTTTTTTGATATAAAATAAATGGTTATATAATCTTCATATATTCAGTTATTAGTATATTTAAAAATATTAATAATTCATAATTAAGCACTTATACATCAAAAAAATGTTACATAAAAGTTAAATTATATTTTTTATTTCATCAATATGTCATACCTTTACACTTCCATTGAGGTAATAAAGATTATTCGATGGGATAACAACCGATTTATTTTTAACCCAAATCCGATATTTATGAATATTGAACATTACACTCCTGTTCATCTGAATAAGAAGCATACCAGTGCTTTTCAATTTTTTGCTATTCATATCGAACCCTTACTCCTCAGCCTGTTGATATTGACAGGAATTATAGGTTCGATTTATCTTTTTGGCCAGAAGGCAATATTATCCGATCATGCATCTACCTCGATAGGAAACAGCAATAATCCTAATATAGCTTCATTTGCACCTATCTTCAATGTAGAAGAGGTTGCAGCCAATGATTTTGATAAATATGTACAGATGAAAGGAAAAATCACTGCAGGCCAACCATTCTTTTTTACGTTTTTGCAAGACGAGAACGCCTCAAGATATGTTATGGAAATGGGCGATGGTGTACGGCTTATTGTCACCACACCTAATCTGATGTACACTTATGAGCAACCAGGTAAGTACGTCATCGAACTTAAAGAGATCAAAGATGGCTTACTTCACATCATCGGTACGAAGAAAATAAAAGTGAAATAAAGAATCAAATTATAATCCCATAAGGTGCTGTTTTCTTTAATGAGAGCAGCACTTTTTTTGTATCAAACTAATCCAAAAATCCCATTTCCCTCATCCAGTCATCATTGTACAATTTTCCAATATAACGGCTACCATGGTCATGAAAGAGAATGACAACAACATCGTCTTGTTTGAGTTGATTTTTCATCTGGCGAAGCCCTGCAAGCGCTGATCCTGCACTATAGCCTAGCAAAATCCCTTCTTCCCGTGCTAGCCTTCGGGCTGCCAGCGCTCCATCTTTATCCGTCACTTTTTCAAAATGATCAATTAGACTAAAGTCCACATTCTTTGGAAGGATATCTTCGCCGATACCTTCGGTGATGTAGGAATAGATTTCATTTTGGTCAAAGACACCTGTCTCATGGTATTTTTTAAACACAGAACCATAAGTGTCGATACCCCATACTTTGATGTTTGGATTTTGTTCTTTGAGGTATTTAGCTACTCCCGAAATCGTGCCACCAGTACCCACACCTACTACAAAATGCGTGATTTTACCATCCGTTTGCCTCCATATCTCCGGACCGGTGGACTCGTAATGTGCTTGACGATTAGAAAGATTATCATACTGATTAAGCCATACAGAGTTAGGAATCTCCTTACTGAGCCGCTCAGCCACAGAATAGTAAGAACGCGGATCTTCAGGAGCAACATTGGTCGGGCAAACGATAACATCAGCACCTAACGCCTTAAGCATGTCTATCTTTTCTTTAGATTGCTTATCGCTGGTCGTAAAAATACACTTGTATCCTTTAACAACAGCAGCTAGTGCGATGCCCATCCCTGTATTGCCGGACGTACATTCGATCAGTGTGCCACCTGGTTTGATCAATCCTGCTTTTTCGGCATCTTCTACCATTTTAAGCGCCATCCTATCCTTTGTGGAGTGGCCGGGATTGAAAGTTTCTACTTTGCCCAGTACTAGACAGGGAATGTCCTCTACTACCCTATTGAGCTTAACCAGAGGTGTATTACCAATAGTTTCTAAAATATTGTTTTGATAATGCATATTATAAATGAATTCGGCTTAATGATTATTTGGCAAAGATAGGAAATTTATACCTATAGAACACTATAATTACACTATGCCATCAGCAGTAGGCCAAAGAATGGTTTATTTTTCAGGATTTTCTTTATTGACTCCATCCATTACTTCAATGGTTTTATCCCAAAAATCCTTAAACAAAGGCTTGATAGCTGCAAAAACCGCCTTGCCCTTTTCAGGTAACGGCTCCAGGAGCGTATAAGTGATGGATTGTGCCTTAGTTTCTTCTTTAAGAATGTGCAGATTATTAATCAGCCAGATGCCCATACTTAAAATGTAAGCAAAGACTAAAGCCTGTAGGGTGCCCCCTGCTATCTTATTTATAAAATTAATATGTACAGCTATTAATAGATCCTCCATCTTTCTACCGATAAAACGGATCAATGCAATCATACCTATAAAGGTGAAGACAACACCCAGCAGAAATGAAATAGCCGGAGATGCTTTGATAACACTCTGTATCAGATTGATCATAATCGGTGACAACTTCAACGCAGCAAGTATAGCCACAATGATGGATAAGGAGTCAAATATCGTCTTAATTAGTCCGCGCGAATAGCCCAGGTAAAACCCCAAAGCAATCACGATAGCTACTATCAAATCTAATATCATAATTATTGGTTTTTATATATCACTATGTATTGAATAATTATTTAATATGATAGATTTTGGGGTTCTTAGATTTACAATATATAATCACAAAGTTGATCGGCTAGTTTTCGGTCATTACTTAATCGAGGTACTTTATTCTGCCCACCTAGCTTACCCTGTGCTTTCATCATATCTCTGAAAGCACCACTCTTTAATGGCCTTATGATCAGTGGTTGCAAAATCTTACCTTTGATGAGATCATCATAGTAGATATTCTGACGGCACATGGCATCATTGACCTGAGCAGCAAAGCGATCCAGATCTGAAGGCACCTTATCAAATTCTACAAACCACTCATGAAAAGGTAGGCCACCATTTGAAGGATTTACCTGAGGCGCTACTGTAAATTCAATGATTTCCACCTTTGAATTTTGATTGGCTTCAAGGATAGCTGCTTCCACTTCTTTGCCTATAACATGCTCACCAAAAGCAGAAATATAATGCTTGACACGTCCACTCACTATTAGTTTATATGGATTAAGCTGGACAAAACGCACACAATCGCCAATATTGTAACCCCAAAGCCCTGCATTACTATTGATGATCACAACATAGTCTCTACCCAATTCCACCTCTGCTAGATGAATTCGCTCAGCATCAGGCCAACCTATTTGTTCCACAGGGACAAACTCAAAAAAGATACCTGATTTCGTATTTAATAGTAAGCCTTCATCATTAACATCATCCTGGAAAGCCATAAATCCTTCAGATGCAGGAAAGGTTTCTATACTATTTATTTTTCTACCTACGAGTGACTCCAGTTTAGTCCTATAGGGTTCAAAATTGACACCACCATACATAAACAGACTATAATTAGGAAACACTTCATGAACCGTACTTTTACCGGATCGTTCCAGGATTTTTTCATAATACATCTGAACCCATGGCGGTATGCCACTGATCAGCGTCATATCCTGATGGATGGTCTCATCTACAATTTTATCCAGCTTCTGTTCCCAATCTTCAATGCAATTTGTTGAGTATGAAGGCAACTGATTAGTTCTAACCCATTTGGGCACTTCATGATTGACTATACCTGAAAGCCGACCAGTAGGAATGCCTCCTTTAAATTCCAATTCGGGTGATCCAGATAGAAAAATGACTTTCCCATTAAAAACGTTAGCATTGCCTATCTGGTGAAAATAATTGAGCAAGGCTGTTCTTGCAGTAAGAATATGGTTAGGCATACTTTCTTTAGTGATCGGGATATATTTTATACCGCTGGTCGTGCCCGATGTTTTTGCAAAATACTTTGGCCTTCCTTGCCACAATACGTCCTGTTCGCCATGGATAATTCGATCAATATAAGATCGAAAATCTTCATAATCTCTGATAGGCACCGCATTTTTATAATCTTCATAGGTCTTTATCTGATTAAAATGATGCTCCTTGCCAAAAACCGTATGACTAGCCTTGCGTACCAATCCGGTCATTACCTTCATCTGGTCATCAACAGCAGTTTCCTTCCATTTCTGTACAGCCCGAGCAGTAAAGTGGGCTGCCTTCATGATGGCAAAATTTTTCAAACTCATTTTAATTCGACATATTTATTCCCAAAAGCAAAGTTTACCTAAATCATCCAAAAGCATTTACCTAGGAAGCTTCATAATATACAACATTCTCTTTACACTATATCGACCGGCCCCATTAGCTATCAGTAAAAAAAGTCCTCCACAAAGTGCCAGATTACGCATAAAGTACAATGTGTGCAGTCGCTTAAATTCAGGTGCATCATCCCAGAATGAATACACTATCAATGTATAAGGCAACCAATAAATCAATAATAGTGCAGCACCAAACCTAACCTGATACCCAATTAGCACAAGAACGCCTCCTACGAGCAAAATGGTAATAAGCATATACATTATTAAATTAGGCTGCCATGTAATACCATAAGCCACAAGCGTTGCCTTGGCCTTATTAAAAAAGACAAGTGAATCCAGTGCTTCGTAAATAAAAACAAAAGCAATCAATATCCTGGCTAGAAGTTCTGCTACATCTTTCATTACGCAAAAATAAAAAACCTATTGATATTTAGATCTGAAAAACAATGATTAGAAAATATGGAAATACCGAAACGCAAACCTCAAACTTTATCTTCTGTATTATAAGTACGCCAGAAGGAAATAATCATGCGTACCGGCAGCAAAACTGTAGTCACCATCGCACCGGTGCTAAAGAAAAAATACTGATACTTAATAAACCGACCAAAATGAAAGTTTTCTATGGTTTGCTCATTGCCAAAGAAGCTCAATACGCCAATATCATCCACAAAAAACCGAAATTCATAAAATCGGTCCATCTGGTACATCAATAAAGGAATCGGTATAAAAACCAATGCAAAACGTATCCACTTCGACCGAGAAAACGGAGAATAGCGCAGCATAAAAATCCACCGTGTCAGCGTGATGAATAGTATAATATTGATTGTGTTGCTTATATAAAAATTATAATGATCGCCTGATTTCAGATAGATAGGTAGCATAAACAATGCGCTAAACACCATTGCAAACAGCACAGATAATAATTCAAACTGGTATTTATTTTGCATCGGCAATATGTGATTTAATGATTAGCTTCCATCTATCCTTGAACATACAGAATATACTTTTCTTCAAAGTAGGGCTCATTGAAGTATTGAAAAATGTGTTGTGACTCTCGATATTCATACTTAGGAAGCATTTTTAATTCTTCTGAAAGATCACCTTTAAGCGCAATTAATCCATTAGGGTACATGTTCTTATGTGATTTTGACAACACTCTTCTGCTCCATGGTAAAAGTTTATCAATTTTAGCCACTGCGCGTGTAACCACAAAATCATATTTTTCTTTCAGTTCTTCCATCCTGCCGTGTTTAGTACTCACATTTTTCAGGCCAATGGATGCTGCTACCGCAGTGGCAACTGTGATCTTCTTATTAATACTGTCCACCAAAGTAAAACTACACTCCTGAAATAAGATAGCCAATGGAATGCCGGGGAAGCCTCCTCCGGTACCCAGGTCAACAATTTTTGTTGTAGGCTGGAAAGTCATAAACTTAGCAATAGCTAGAGAATGTAAAACATGGTGCAGGTATAAATTGTCAATATCCTTGCGCGAAATGACATTAATTTTCTCATTCCATTCACGATATAATCCCTCCAAAGCTTCAAATTGTCTGATCTGAACATCAGTTAGTTGTGGAAAATATTTAAGAATGTATTCCAATGTGCTCTGAATTTGGTTTATAAATGGACGTGCAAATGTACAAAAAAGAATCGAGGCAAATAATATCACCGGATGCATATCATACTTTTATTAAATCCCATTACCTTTGAAGCATGAAAAAATGGATTTCGATATTCTTATGGTGGATCTTCCTTCTACCCTGTGGTAGTAGCCAAGACGCTTTGTATCCCGAAGTACAAATTTCTCTTTTGACGTGTAGTCCCGGCGATGAATTGTACTCCATATATGGTCACAATGCTCTCCGTATCCGTAATAGCATCACGCAAACAGACATTGTTTACAATTATGGAACATTTGACTTTAATACACCTGGATTTGCATTGAAATTCATGCGAGGCAAGCTACCATACCTACTCAGCACAGCTACATTTGAAGACTTTATGCTCGAATATGATTACTTCCACAGATCAGTAAGAGAACAGATATTGCAGCTTGATTCATTGGAAAAAATATCCATAATTCAGTATCTAAATGAAAATATGTTGCCAGAAAACAGAGCCTATAAGTATGATTTTTTTATGGATAATTGTGCTACCAGACTCCGTGACGTTTTAGAAAAAAACATTCAAAATCTGACCTGGGACACTACTGCAGCGTCAGGCAAAACTTTTCGTCAGCTGATAAAGGAGTATCAGATTAACAAGCCATGGACTAATTTTGGAATAGATCTGATTATTGGGGCTCCTGCAGACAACAAAACGACATTAAGTCAAGAGATGTTCTTGCCTGACTACCTTGAGCATGCTGTTGAGAAAGCTACTTTAGGCCGTGAGCCGGCAACTCGTCTGCAGATGGCAAAATATGAGCTACTGAGTTTTGATAATCCTATAGGTAAGATTAACTTTCTGCTTACGCCCTATTTTTTATTTTCTTTGCTTTTACTGCTTGAAATCGTGCTTTTCTTTAGATTTTCTCCTTTAAGTAAAAACAAACTGATAAAAATTTATGATATCATTTGGATGGTCGTAATTTTTTTAGGTGCATTATTGATGCTTTTCATGTGGTTTGGTACCGATCACATACCCACTACTCGCAACTTGAATATTCTTTGGGCAAATCTGTTGATACCTTTCTGGTATTGTACTCGTCATTTTATCAAATCATCTAAATTTATACTCTTATTCATCTGCATTTGTTTAGTCATCTCTATCATCAACAGCCTTCCTACGTTTCAAATTTTGCCCCAATATTTCCACCCTGTTGTGGCCATTATTTCAATCACTTTATTAATTAAATTATGGAGAATTAGAATATCAAATCCACCACAATCATAAGAAAACATATTATTATACGGATCAAAGTAAAGGTGAAGAAAAAGAGCGACGTATCAAAACATATTATTTATCACATTGTTGAGCCAGTATATTTTTCAAACTTTTTCACGGATTGATGAATGAACAATTCCAACGTACCACATTTATTTATTTACGACGAAGGTACTGCCCAAAATAAGGACTATTTTACTTATGGCGAGATGAATATCATCGAAAAATCATTGAAAAAGACGACCATCATCAATGAGTATGATGATTTTCTCCTGCAAACAGAAGCCGTCATCCAAAGACTCAGACCGGATAAAAATGGACTCATCATCTATATACACGGATATCTAGGTGATAATGAATTCTTTATGGAGAAAAGTGGATATGTTTTACATACCCAAATCATGGGCAATGCAACTACCAGATATGGGATGGCACTGTCCCTGCAATGGAAAACAGTGATTCCGTATGGAGGAGCTTATGTAAAGGCTTTAGCATCAGGTGAAAAATTTGCCTATAGATTACAAGATATTTATCAAGTATTGAGGAAATATCACCCTGCAGCACCAGTGAGTTTCATTTGTCATTCTATGGGCAATAGAGTATTTCAGTCAATATACGAAACTTGGGTACAAATAGAGCCTGAATTGAAGCTGAACAAAGTACTTTTCATGGCTGCTGACCTAGAAAATGATATTTTTGAAACCGCATTCAAGAATATAGAAAAACACACAGAAGATATCATAGTATATCACAAAAATCAAGATGTAACACTCAAAATTGCGACATCACTAAATCACTACACCAGGCTCGGCCTCACAGGTCCAAAAATAGGAACAGAACCTTCTAACTGCACTGTAAGAGATGCTAGCGATATTGATGATGATAAAAGTTTTGCAGGCACTATAACGCACCACCGCTACTTTTATGGTAGCAAGACAGTTCGAAAAGAGATCGTTGACTGGCTGAAAAAATAAAAATATGGGTATCCTATTCTACAATAAGATACCCATTGATATTTGAATGAATCAGTTTGTTATTTGATATTCAACATCTTCATAGTCTTGGTTTGATCTCCATATCTTACCTCATAGAGCAATAAACCAGGAACATTAATATTATGTGATGAAAGAATAAACCTATTTTCACCTTTTCTGAAGTAACCCTGAGTAGAATAAATAATTCTACCTGTTAAATCGGTTACCCTCAATCCGACCTCACCATCTTCAGGAATATAGAACTGAATATCTGTTTCATTATTCCATGGGTTAGGCGTATTGCCATATACCTCTAAATCACTGGTTTCTTCTCCATCGATACGCCATGACAATTTATGAACAGCTTGACTTCCATCATAGTATTCCGGTTTCAATCCTCTCGAAATGTTAGTCAGGAATAGATGTTGCGCTTTAATTGAATTTTCAATATCAGCATGTAAGTAGAACAATACATCACCTGCATGCATTTCAATCGGCTCAGAATTATGCCATGAAATATTCAATACATTATCAACGAAAGAATAATTTTCCGCACCTAAGGCCAATAAACCTTGTGTGATAGCAATATTAGATAACATTTGTACTGGAATCGAAATCTGGAATCCTGTAATACTTTCATCACTGCTTGCAATAACAGGAATCGCATTTCTACCTGTGAACAATTCCTGATTAGGAATAACAAAACTTATTTCTGAAGATCTCGACTGCCATGAGTTATCCTTGGCTTGAGATGAATAACTATTGTTAACATCTCCTATTTTTACTCCAACCCAGTCAATATTCATGCTCTGATCAAAAAGCTCAATATGGTAACTTTCAGGCAAATAACCGAGGAACGGATCCTTAGGATCAAAGAACTTATAATTCTTATCGATAAGCCTCCAGCTTGTATTATCAGGGAATCTGTCATAAACACCCAAAATCAACTTCCTTAATTGTGAAATATCGCTTGCTGTTACCTTTTCATCCTTATTAATATCAGCTGCTATGATCTTATATGGAGAATTCAATTCCTCAATCTGCAAAATATGCCTTTGGATCTTAATCAAGTCTAGTGTCGATACTCCTTCTAGTGGATTTACATCTTTAGTCGGTATTACATCATATGTTCCACCATCACCCATTGCAGGGAATGCATATTTTCCTGAATCAGAGGTGTACTCAAGTGGCATTTCACTGCCATCTAACTTCACTTCAACTCCAGGAACAGCCTGCTGATTTTCTGTAAACACTTCACCACTAATTCTCATAGGAGGTGTTGTACAGAAAGGTGCATATTCGTTTTTCAAACCTACTAATACATCACAACTATAGTATGGAGATGAGGCTCCTTCTCTCCAGAAGTAAACTTGTAACAAATATGGAGCTCCCGGCAAGTCAGCACACGTATAATGTCTAACTGTGTCATACTGATTAATATTATCAAATGAAGCTATTATAGTTCCCATGCCATCACATCCTTGGAAGATTTCCACGTGGTCATAAACATTATCTGTGACCTCTAAATTATCATCCAGTTCCGGATACGTCTTATTGCAGTGTAATGAATCATGGCGTCCTTCTACAATTAATTTAAAGTTAAATGTATCGACAAGTGTATTGTCACAGTTTGAAACAGCTACTAATTCGAAATCATGTTCTCCATCTGTATATTCACCGTTCAAATTGAAATCATTAACAGGATTACCGTTTACAAAAAGTGAATTATTACATCCTGCTACAGTATGAAGGGTGCTACCTTTTAGCTCAGCTATACACGTCAATGAATCCCTTTGGATGGTGACCGTATCAGGACCTGATATAACAGGAGGTGTTACTACCACATCCACAAATTGAGTGTAATTCCAAATACCCGCATCCGTGCCAGGAATCAGCTGACATGAATCTATCACTGTCCATAATCGCTCAAAACTACCTGCGCACAGTGGCGAAGGCAAATTATCAGTATAGGTCACTACAATTTCATCACATTGCACAAATTCATCGACATCGAGATCAACACTTCCTAATACACTAGGATCTATTGATGTACAATTGTCAATGGTTATATCCGCAGGGAATGTTATATCTCCTATTGTCAATGGATCTGGATTCTCAATGGTAATCAACTGAACACAACTGGTTTCATTGCCTGAAACATCGGTACCAATGAATGTTCTGGTTATCATACCTTGATTACATTCGTCTAGATCTGAAATTACAATCTCATCCAGTGTTAAGCCTGCTGGACAATTATCTGTTACAGACGCATTGCCATATATAGAAAGTGGTGCATCAGGGTCAAAATCGGCGCAACTTACATCTACATTTGGTGGACACGTTAATGTAGGTGGTAGTGTATCTAGCACTGTCACTAGTGCGGTACAAGTAAGTGTATCGTCGGTGTTAAGATTAATGAGTGTCAATGTAACGGTCACTGGGGTTCCTGCTGCTGCATCATTACAATTAAACATAGAAGGACTTACACTAGCATCGACATCTACACAAGCTCCTATTACTCCAGCACTTACATCTGAAGGTGTTATAGTTACCGAGCCTGTTGCATCAAGGTAAACAGTAATATCTACTGTTTCACAAGTAAACTGGCCTGTGTCAACAAGCACAGTAGCAGACGTACTAGCTGTACATCCATGCTCATCAGTTACTGTGACTGTATAAGTAGTTGTACTTGTAGGTGCAACTCTTACAGTGTCAAATAAGTCTCCTGTACTCCATTGGTAACTAACGCCACCACTAGCTACTAGAGTTGTGAAATCCCCTATACATATCAATGAATCTCCAGTTATCACCGGATTGATGAGGTCAAAAATTTCAACAGTATGTGAGGCAGTATTCTCACATCCTTTATCATCTGTAACAGTCACAACATAAGTTGTAGCCTCTGTTGGTGAAACGGTTATAGTTGTTCCTGTCTCACCTGTACTCCACTCATAACTTACGCCTCCACTTGCTATCAACTCTGTCGCAACACCTGAGCAAATTGTATCAGGCCCACTTATATCCGCATTTGGTAGTGGCAAAATTATCACAGTTGCCTCTGCAGTATTTGAACAGCTATTCTGATCTGTTGCAGTCACAGTGTATGTTGTATTTTGGGTAGGACTAACAGTAATAGAAGCCGTAGTTTCACCTGTACTCCACACGTAAGCTGAACCACCACTTGCTGTCAATGTCGTTGAATCTCCAGGGCATACTTCAAAACCTCCAGTAATTATCACCACAGGGAGTGGATTTACCGTAATGTCTATTGATGCTTCTGCGCTACACCCATTAATATCTGTGATTGTAACACTATAACTCGTAGTTACGCTTGGGTTGACAGTAATACTTTCAGAAGTTTCGCCTGTACTCCAAAGATAAGTGGCAGCGGTTCCACCAGTTAATTGAGCTGATAATACAGTTGATTCATTTACACAAATTATATCATCACCCGTGATAGATGCAGCAAGATTAGCACCATGAACGACGACTGTTACAGATGCAGTATTTGAGCAACCATTTGTGTCAGTTGCTGTTACAGTATATTCTGTATCAGATACTGGTGCTACATCGATAGAGCTGGTTGTTTCGCCTGTGCTCCATACATAACTAGACCCTCCTGAGGCCGTCAAAGTTGTAGTATCACCGATACAGATCTCCTGATCACCGGATATCGAAACCACAGGTAGTGGTAGTACATTCACTGTTATTGATGCCGATGCTGTACAACCAAAGTCTGTTGTTACGGTTACTGTATAAGTCGTTGTATTTGTAGGACTCACTGTGATCTCAGGTGTGCTATCACCTGTACTCCAAAGATAACTCACACCTCCTGAAGCCGTTAATGTTGTAGATGTTCCAATACAAATTTCATCGTCTCCTACTATAGTGATATCAGGTAGAGGATGTACTGTCACGGTAATCGAAGCACGACCTTCACAACCATTAATATCTGTAATAGTAACGCTAAAAGTAGAAGTAACAGAAGGATTAACAGTAATAGAAGCTGTTGTTTCACCAGTATTCCAAAGATAAGATAGAGGAGTACCTCCAGAAAGCTCAGCTGTTAAAACTGTAGATTCACCTAAACAAATCTCATCATCACCTGTAATGCTAGCATTAATACTCAATCCATTTACAATTACTGTTGCAGATGCAGTATTTGAACAACCATTTGCATCTGTAGCAGTCACAGTGTAGGTGGTGTTTACTACAGGGGACACATCAATTGAGCTGGTGGTTTCTCCTGTACTCCACACATAACTCACACCTCCTGAAGCGGTTAATGTTGTAACCTCATTCAGACAAATTTGAAGATCTCCTGTGATAGTTACTACTGGCAAAGGTAAGACATTAACTGTTTTAGAAGCTGCGGCAGTACAACCAAAATTATTAGTTGCAGTAACTGTGTAAGTCGTGTTCATCAGTGGGCTGACTGTAATAGATGGAGTTGTTTCACCTGTACTCCACACATAAGAAGTCCCTCCGGATGCAGTCAATGTAGTAGAGGAGTTAAGACAAACGTCTTGACCATCAATACTAACGGCTGGCAATGGATTGACCGTCACTAATTTTGATGCTGATGACGTACAGCCATTTATATCGGTTATCGTCACCACATAAGTTGTATTCGAACTAGGTGAGACAGTAATAGTACTTGATGTAGCTCCAGTATTCCAGGCATAGCTCACCGGATTTCCTCCATTAAGTTGAGCCTGGAGTGTCGTACTTTCACCAGAACATATCACATCATCACCGTTTATAGAAGCTTGCAAAGCAATTCCATTGACAGTTACAGTTTTTGAAGTACTGGCTGTACACCCAAAGTCATTTGTTACAGTCACAGAATACGTAGTTGTGGTAGAAGGACTCACCGTAATAGAAGGCGTACTTTCGCCGGTACTCCATACATAAGACACACCACCACTCGCTGTCAATGTAGTACTACTTCCAACACAAATAAACATATTCCCGGTAATCTCTGGTTCAGGTAGTGGGAAAACAATGACTTCTCTAGAAGTCGATGCCTCACATCCATTATCATCTGTTGCTGTAACAGAATACGTCGTCGTATCAAGTGGACTCACTGTGATAGATGGAGTTGTTTCGCCTGTACTCCATATGTAAGTACTGCCACCTGATGCTGTCAAAGTTGTACTTTCTCCTAAACAAATATCTTCACCTGCTATAGATATGACAGGTAGTTGATGAACAGTTACTGTGATACTTTCAGAATCCGTACATCTGTATTCATTAGTCACAGTAACAGAATAGGTTGTTGTAGTGTTTGGTTGAACCGTGATGGATGGTGTAGTGGCGCCAGTACTCCAGTGGTAAGTACCACCGCCGCTAGCTGTGAGCGTCACCTCTTCGCCAATACAAACCTCATCAACACCAGAAATCACTGCAACTGCTGGGAAGTTTTCGCATATTTTCTCACATATATCTGAGTCATTATTATCCTGGACATCTACTTCTACAATCACTTTATCTGTATTCCCATTACAATCTGTAACCCAAAGTTCGACAAAAGTCGGATAGTTGACGTCAAGGCAAGTAAAGCATCGTACCGTATCCGTAATATCTTCAGAGAAACTAAAAATTAAAGGATCTGTACAACACAAACTAGAGCTACTCACATTAAGGCTTTCCGCTGTAATACATCCTTTTTCTAAGTCAGGCAGACCATCTCCATCAGTATCACATGGCACTATTGCTACTGCAATTGAATCAAGAGCAACTGCTTGAGGTGCATCATTATTTACAACTGTCACCAGATGTCCTTTAGTAACTATATTTCCACACTGATCTTCAAATGACCACAATATACGGTGTGTACCCACTGGCAAATCTGCATCAAGAGATGCTATCGGACCGGATCCAATATTAGTAACCGTTTCAACACCTTCGTCAAAGTAATCTAAATAATAGCTCCACTTCAATTTATTGTCCGGAGTACAATCATCTCTTCCTACAAAAGTGAGTCGAACTCTACCTTTATCACAAACTCCTTTGTCAGTATAGAAAGTGGTATCTATAGGTTCTTGATCCACAAAAATAGGAGGTATTGTATTATTAACCATGATCGTTTGCTGGAATTTATAAGGCACATAATTACTTCCTGCTGCCTCCATCTCACACCAGTCAATTACCGTCCAAGTTCTTAAAATTTTATAACAAGCCCCTGTCACAATATCAAATATCTCGTCCTTATAAGAGGCAGCTGCAAGACTACAAGGTGTCTGTGTTATCACTGGCGCTCCATATCCATCAGGTAAATTCTCAGGTTTTAAATCTTCCACTGAACAAGCATTGTTAGTCACAATATAATCTTGTGGTTTTATCACGTGCTTTTCAGGATCAAAATCATAATTATTTTCAACGGTTATAGTCTGTGTACACATAACAGTATTTGCATTATCTGATGCTGTAAAATGTCTAAGAATGGTACCAACTCTACAAGCATTGAGGCTAAATTCAGGATTCAATTCTGCAACCTCAGCACCACATACATCAATTGCTGTTGCACTGCCATATTGTGTCAAATCCATACCATCAAACACTTCTGAGCAATCTATCGTAAGATCGGCAGGACATGCAATTTTAGGAGCATGTTTATCTTGAACTTCTACAGTCATCATACAGGAATTATTATTTCCGCTGATATCCCATGCTCTTAGGATAACGATATTTTCTTTTCCTACATCTGCACAATTAAAGGTAACAAATGGTCCAAAAAGACTATCAACTACAGGGCCTTGTTCTGGCATACGTGCTACATCAAAGTAATCAATGCCACAACCGTCATAGCTTCCGTCATCAATGTGTCGTGGGTATAAATCTGCAACACCAAGTGAATTCAGTCCTACAACCACAATACCTTTACATGCCATTACAGGAGGTGTTTCATCAATCACAGATACGATAAAGCTAACAGAACTTGAATTTTTACACAAGTCATAGGCTCTATAGGTTATAATGTGATCTCCAAGACCCAATCTAATTTTCTGTGTTCCATCAAAATTATCAATGAAGCCACCAGGGTATGTAACAGTAACTGTTAGACCTTGATTGTTACAATCATCCGTCACTACTGCCTGTGGAAGCTGAATGTCTGCTTCGCATATTTTGTTTCCATTTACAGTAACAGAAAAATCTTCAATCGGTGCAATGATAGGAGCTGTTTTGTCCACTATCTCCAGCATCTGGTCAAATTTTATAAAATCAGTGGATGAACACCATTGCTCATACACATACCAGGTTCTTATAATTTTTCTTGTACATTTAATGTATCCTAGATCTCTATCCACATACCCTACAGATAGATTGCAGAGTCCAGGAATTGAAGGGTACATTGGTACATTAGCAATGTAAGGAATACCCGTAACTGATATATCGGGATGTCCTTCATCATTCAATTCAAATGTGTTACATTGAAGGGCTGTACCTGCTGATGTCTGGAATGATTCCGGCCACTTGATCAAAGACAAATCAGGACGTGCCACTCGTATTCTCATCCTGCAGACTGGAGACTCATTACCATACTGATCTACTGCTCTATAAGACCTATCTATAAATGCAATATAATCAGGATCACATTCGAGTGCTGTATAAGTTTCTTCGACTATCTTATTGGTGATTTTACCACCACAGTTATCTGTTTCAAATGGCCCCTCATATTCATCAATCTTATAACAAGGCAATGTGATGTCTTGACAAATAGATACAGGTGGTGTTTTATCTTCCACAACGATATTTGTCCAGCAAGAATTACCTCCACAACCTTCTAATAAAGTAGCCATCACCATCGTACCAATATGTACTTTTGTCAAGGTAGCATTAGGTATGACATTACCCTCTGCATCAGTCAAAGTGACTATATATGGATAATTTGAGTGCAATGTACCTGCTGCCAACATTTGAGGTGTGATTGTTTTTGAACAGTTGCCATCAAGTGAGACTTGAATAGTTCCATGACATGAAATTGCGCTTCTGTCAGCTTCTCCAATCGCAATCGTTAGTTCAGCAGGTGTTACACAATCACTATTAATAATAACCTTAATAGTATGCTCTCCGTCGGCATAACTGGACCAGTCTATCTCATGCTCATCATCAGTGACTCCTAGCACCTCTGCATCGTCAATGTACCAAGTGAATAAAGTCCCAGCAGGAGCTCCTGTCACTGTATATTCTGTAATAGTACCTCTACATAATGATTGGATACCATTAATAGCTAACTTATCAAATCTACATACACCACCACTTCTTGAAGTCTGCTCAAGATCACCATATTCGTTGGTTACTCTGATAGAAAATCCTTGACCATCCAGATGGATAGCAGTAAGTCTGTACTCACTAAACCCAGGTCTAGATACAATAGGGACTTCTGTTAAGACAAAACCATCAACCAATGGTGTCGGGGCTGCCGGTGGCGCTGCACTTCCTGCATCATATAACCCAACAGAAGATTCTACTGTCCAAGTTTCTCCTGAAAGGCTCTCCAGTTTCATTGTAGTAACAAATTGTCCATTTGTTGGAGTAGTACCTTGAATACATGAAACACATGGATTAACTTCAAGAGGCGTGATCACCGCTAGTGCAGCTTCTGCAACATCATCTTCGTAGATATCATCAGACTCAGAACCACTACCTCCTCCATCAGGGAGTTCACCAAGTTTCTTGTTAGGATCTGAGACATCATTGCCTAAATCATCATAAATTTCATTGATCTCTATGTTATTAGTCAACAAAATTGGAGGCTCAGCCTGCTTATCAATTAATACAGTGATAGTAGTTGGATAGCTTTGGCCTGGCTGTAAAGCTGGATCAAACACTATTGTTTTTTCGGCATTGCCACTGACTGATATCCATTCTTTATCATGCAGAATCATATGATTTGGTAGATAATCTACCAATTTAATCTTAGAAATAGGCGTTCTTCCAATATTCGTTACTTTTATATTAAACTTGACTTCGTCACCAGGATTAGCTCTCCTCACTCTAGTTACTTTCTGTATATTCAAATCTACATAATGAAAATTCACTACTGCTACGTCATGGTCATCTTCATCTGTCTCACCATGACTGGTAATGAGATTATCAGTAAATGTGAAAGGCTCGGCACCATTATCATTATCAGGATCAGTATCCGGAGTAGAGTCAAAATCTGCAATTACACTTCCACATGCACTTTCTGCTATTTCAGCATAATTAATAATCTTTTCAACACGCTTAGGATCCTTAACAATTAAAGCTAATTTAATATACTTACAGTCACTCGGAATCAATGTTGAATGAACAGTGTAAAACAATTTTGTTCCATCATCTGATATAGTCCATCCCGGATTATCAGCCGGATTAAAGAGAAATTCAGGATTTAGATAATTAACGACTGTAAATCCGGTCGCATTATTTGTGCCTTGATTACAGACGATGGTAGTAAAGTTTACTTTATAATCAGGCACAGTTATCACTTCCTTATCTACTTTATGAATAAGTGCCAGATCACAGATATTTGGAAAGCTCATGGAAGATAAATCATTTACTCCTTCCGCACAAACTCCTATATCTGGAATTGCACGACCTGAAGCATCTTTGATCGCTATGACCTTAACATGATTAGTGTATATGTATGAAATAGGTGTAACAGCTGCAAAATTCAATTTGAGATATATGGTTCTTTCACTCTTAGGGCCTAAGATTCCCGTAAGTGTTGTTTTCAACTTGTTGCCATTTGCTGTCCATTCAGGATTAGTGGCTTGAACAAACACATAAGTTGGAGGGAATACATCTTCCAATTCTATATCTGAAACAGGTTGATTGCCATTATTTCGAATTTTAATTTCAAAAACAGCAAGATCAGTATATTTAACTCCCGGGCCATTTAAAGCATTTTTGGTTATCTTTATTCTACAATCGCTACCTTCTATAAGTCCAAGATCAAAAAGATGGCTAGTGTAGTCCGTAACTACGGAAATGGATGCTTCGCTACAACCTGCTACACTTCCTCCATCACTATTGATTGCAGGAAATGAAGGATTTGATAATGATAGGTTATACAGCTTTCCATCAATAGCATAAAGCCCTGTACCCGCATCAATGATAGAAGGCGCAATGCCTACATAATATTGCGTATTGCCATAAAGGCCATCTGTGACATTACTACTGTTAAACAAGTAATTACCTTTACTATCAGTAGTGGTGGTTGCTATGACATCACAATTTTCATCTCGTAATTCTATGGGCAAGCCTGCAACACCTGCTTCGTCAGCATCCTGAATGCCATTTTCATTGGTATCTATCCAAACTAGGTTTCCTATTTCTATTTCAGGAATGCCACATAATGGAATAATATCTCCAAAACCTGTTGCTTTACCAAAAAGTGCTACTGTTTCTCTTGTATATAACTCCTTTCCGGCTTGCTTCTTACCTGTGATGGTGCTATATCTGTGTAAACCGCCTGAATAAGAATTAATTTCAGGATCAAATACTGTTGACACAACTGATCCCGTGCCAGGCAATGCCAGAATACTTCCTGTGGTTATTTCAGGATGGTAGGTAGGATTAGCAATCCAGTAATCATCGCTAAAAAACTCGCCTTCGGCTCTATTTTCCATTGTCCATCCTCCACCTGGGTTTTTATGTGCAATCAGCAAATCACCATGTTGATCATCCAACCTGTTAGTTATATCATTGCAGTAAGCATGTCCTAATCTGTCAGACAGAGAGAGCAACATATCACCGTTATCCGTAAAATCTATATCTGTAAGCCAGTGTGCTGGCGCCCCGCCTACAACCGGTATGGTCTCCCAGTCGTTTCCGGCATAAGTGCTGACTCCGGTATCTGTAAATGAACCAGTAGCCGGATCAAATTCCCACACATACACAAACTTTCCCGGTTCAGTAGTACCTACATAAATTTTATCATTATGATATTTAAGTGCAAAAGCATGAATATCAGTGCCCGGTATCTGGTAAGCCACTGTATTTGCAGCCGTAGGATTGACAGTAGGAATTCTAACCAGTGTATTATTATATATATTAACTACATATAGGAATTTTTCATCAGGTGAAATCACAATAGCGCCCAGACCTATCTTTCCTACTTGCTTGCCATAGTCACAATCTGCCACATCTGTTATGGACAATGTTCCTACACTCTGACCTAAATCTCCTAATCTGGTATAAAGCGAAGTGACATACATGGTTCCATTAAAGGTGGACTTAAAGATAGCATCATGACCTGCTTTAAGGCCGGAATATTGCTTAACAAGTGCTGATGAAAATATCTCTTTTGTTCTACTCTTATACGCCAATCCCCAGATGGAGCCTGTTTCGCCATGCATAGCAAACTTGCGCGCAGGTGTGGCACTATTAAATCCGTAAGGAATTCCAACAATGGTAGGCATATTTGGTCGCTCTGTCACAGTACCTTGAACGAAACAAGTCGTCAGGATTTCTGTTTTAGAATTGCATAAATCTGCGTCAGAAATAAGTCCTAAGCCAATATTACACTGTGGTACAGTCGCAAATTGAACAGAGGTTGCATTGTCCTTTCCAAATCTGGATGGATACAACTCATTGCTATAAGAAAATAGAATTCTTACTTTCTGTCCATTGATCAGGCCACTTATCGCAAATGCACCATGATTGTCAGTTGTTGATGTGCCTAATTCTGAGCCATCACTACCATGAACACGCACTAGGACACCAGACAAACCAATCTCATCTGCGTCTTTAACGCCATCATTATTAACATCGCTAAATACTATGCCTTGGATCGTTCCGTCTGCAGGGATGCATTGAGCAGACATATCAGCCTTTGTAAATAATGCAAATACAAAGGCAATAGCTACATAATAGTAGTTACGAGTCGACACACGACTCCATTGAGAGATACTGTTTTTCATTTTAAGACCTTAGTTTTGAAAAGTAAAATGTTTTAAAGATTATTATTTATGCCAAATGATATAAATAATGATTCTTTAGGGTCGATCTTCCATCAATTGCGTAACCGAAATAACAACTGATTTTCAATCAAATCATTTACTGTTTCTACGGGATAAATACCTCATTTTCAACACACAATATATGAAAATACGATATTTAAGCACAAATATATAAATAATATATAATATGTAGTATCATATTTCAATAAAAAAAATTAAAAAAAATTATAATATATTATTAATTGTAAAAAAAATCTATACTTCATTTTTGTCAAGTAACCCTTGCTCGTAAGTTCATATTTTTGATGCCGTAACACATTTTATATTATAATAATATGTTTTTACTAACGTGCTTACCCCATAATACTCATTAGACTCTGTTGTGAAGAGAATTGATGCAAAATTGCTATGAGGCTCGGAGTTTTTATTCCGCAGGCATCGTTTTACTATGTCGAGGACAGAAAAACGAGTACCGAAATAGATATGAAGTAGCATTTTCATGTAGTCAATTTCTAATGGGTAATTTGGGTCAGATTTTAGTTTTTATGCAGTGATTTTAGGCTGAGTCGGTACAGCCTTGACTTTTTGTTTCTTTTGTGTCAAGACAAAAGAAAAAGTAAGATCAATAATTGCACAAATGATTAAATTTTAATGCTTATTGATTCCATTATCCGTGGTAAACCTTCGTTGCTCATATGTTTTTCCTTATTTGACAATGGTGAGTATTTCAATAACACCTTTGTTACTTTTTTTCATTGCCAAAAAAAGTAACCAAAAAACGCTAGTTCAAAAAAAGGCGATTGCTAAAGCACCGTTCTCTCTCGAATCTACACGCTTCTTCTATCGCATAACTTAGTCGTAATTGATAAAAGAGTAGAGCGATAGACGCGATTCCGATTCTTCGTTCACTATCGCTGGTTTTTGAACGGTTTTGTTCTATAACATCTAGCTTTGATTTGTCATCACTTTTCTATATCCGGCCTTAGCGAATCAGCCGTTAAAAAATCATGGAGTAAAAACGTTAAAAATTTAAAACTGTTTGAGCCAAAAACCAAGCTAGGTGCGAGAACAGATTAACGAAGTGCTTCATAAGCTTATACGGTGCACATTACAACAGGGTGAGTTTTTTAAATTTAGTTTTTGCGTAGTGATTTTAGGCTGAGTCGGTACAGCCTTGACTTTTTGTTTCTTTTGTGTCAAGACAAAAGAAAAAGTAAGATTAATAATTGCTCAAATGATTAACTTTGAATGCATATTGATTCTATTATTCGTGGTAAACCTTCGTTGCTCATGTATTTTTCTTATTTGATAATGGTGAGTATTTCAAAATAACCTTCGTTACTTTTTTTCATTGCCAAAAAAAGTAACCAAAAAAGGCTAGTTCAAAAAAAGGCGATTGCTAAAGCACCGTTCTCTCTCGGGCTCACCCACCCCTTTCGGGTTCCTTCGCTTTGAGCACTGTCGTACTCAACCTAAAGGATCGCTCAGTCATATGCTTCTTCTATCGCATAGCTTAGTTCTAATTGATAAAAGAGTAGAGCGATAGACGCAATTCCGATTCTTCGTTCACTATCGCTGGTTTTTGAACGGTTTTGTTCCATAACATCTAGCCTTGATTGCGAAAAAAGTAAGTTCGATATGGTGGTTTGTGTCGTTTTTGCTAAGCTCACTTGGTAAACCTTCGTTGCTCATGTATTTTGTTCGTTAGTTAATGAGGAGTATTTCAATTATACCTTTGTTACTTTTTTTCATTGCCAAAAAAAGTAACCAAAAAAGGCTAGTTCAGCTAAATGCCTCCGGCTACCTGAACGCCTCTGCTTTTTTAAAATGACTGCTTTTATTAGTCAACGCTTTTTAATATTAGGCCTTAGCGAATCAGCCGTTAAAAAATCATGGAGTAAAAACGTTAAAAATTTAAAACTGTATGAGCCGAAAACCAAGCTAGGTACGAGTACAAATTAACGAAGTGCTTGACATGCTTATACGACGTTTATTACACCAAGGCGAGTTTTTTAAATTTAGTTTTTATGTAGTGATTTTAGGCTGAGTCGGTACAGCCTTGACTTTTTGTTTCTTTTGTGTCAAGACAAAAGAAAAAGTAAGATTAATAATTGCACAAATGATTAAAATTTTATGCTAATTGATTCCATTATCCGTGGTAAACCTTCGTTGCTCATATGTTTTTCCTTATTTGACAATGGTGAGTATTTCAAAAATACCTTCGTTACTTTTTTTCATTGCCAAAAAAAGTAACCAAAAAAGGCTAGTTCAGCTAATTGCCTCCGGCTACCTGAACGCCTCCGCTCTTTTAGGTAATCGTTAAAATCCGGCCTTAGCGAAGCCGCCAGTAAAAAAAGGATTTAGAATTGCTTCAGCATTCTTGGTAAACCTTCGTTGCTCATATGTTTTTCCTATTTGTTAATGAGGAGCATTTCAATCATACCTTTGTTACTTTTTTTCATTGCCAAAAAAAGTAACCAAAAAAGGCTAGTTCAGCTAATTGCCTCCGGCTACCTGAACGCCTCCGCTCTTTTAATTTGTCTACTTTGATTTCTCATTGCTTTTCAATATCCGGCCTTAGCGAAGCCGCCAGTAAAAAAAGGATTTAGAATTGCTTCAGCATTCTTGGTAAACCTTCGTTGCTCAAATGTTTTTATTATTAGTTAATGAGAAGCATTTCAATATGGCCTTTGTTACTTTTTTTCATTGCCAAAAAAAGTAACCAAAAAACGCTAGTTCAAAAAAAGGCGATTGCTGAAGCATCGTTCTCTATCGGGCTCACCCACCCCTTTCGGGTTCCTTCGCTTTGAGCACTGTCGTACTCAACCTTAAGGATCGCTCAGTCATACGCTTCTTCTATCGCATAGCTTAGTTGTAATCGACAATATAACTAGAGCGATAGACGCAATTCCGATTCTTCGTTCACTATCGCTGGTTTTTGAACGGTTTTGTTCTATAACATTTAGCTTTGATTTGTCATCACTTTTCAATATCCGGCCTTAGCGAATCAGCCGTTAAAAAATCATGGAGTCAATTTCTAATTCGTAATTTGGGTTTAATCTTATCATACATGTCTGGTGTCCAGATGCTTTATATGATGTTTGTATAAAGGCCTGAAAAGCAAGATAAACGCAGACTGAATATCAATAAGTGATCCATTATTTCAATCATAATAAATAAAAAATCAAATCGACCGTTAAATCCAAATCCAACCTTAGCTTACCGGGTCTGGTTACAACAAACCATAAGTATCGATCAATCTATCCCAATCACCTTATGGGTTTGCAGGCTGAGTTTCCATTTAGGATGATAGAGGCAATAATCCACCGTCGCTTTAATATGATCGGTCTGGTGGACATCATCAAGTGGCTGTAGATAAAAGTGGTCAAAGTCGAGATGCTCAAATTGAGATGGGGTATTTTCAACTTGTGGGTAAACGAGTTTGAGTTCATTGCCCTTTGTTATGGCTAGTGTGGCGTCTGCTTTAGGAGAGATACATATCCAGTCTAAGTTAGATGGTAGCGGTACAGTACCGTTAGACTCAATAGCGACTTCTATTGCTGCACTATGAAAAACATCTATCAGCGCTTCATCTACTTGCAGACCGGGTTCACCACCGGTACAGACGACAAAAACTGGAATATTATGATCAGGCCATAGACTAATTATCTTATCAGTAAGTGCCTGTGCTGTATATTTACCACCATTGACACCATCCATACCCCAGAAGTCAGTATCACAAAACTTACAAACTGCTGTAGCTCTATCCTCTTCCCTACCCGTCCAGAGATTACATCCTGCAAAGCGGCAGAAAACCGCTGGTCTTCCTGTATGGAAACCTTCTCCCTGCAAAGTGTAATATATCTCTTTAATCTTATACATAATTCTGACAATTTATCAATAGTTGCTATTGAGTTTCATTCATTATCCTGTCATTAATCCCTGTACATTCCTTCAACAAATGTTGCAAAATCCGATAATGAATGCATTCTGCAATCCGGAATAGCAAATTCACTTGAAAAATTATTGCCTTCTTTATTGCCCAATAAAATCGTTTTCATCCCTAATTGATTACCAAAAACGATATCACTTACTGAATCTCCTACCATAATACATTCAGAGAAAACAATATCAGGATAATCTTTTTGAGCTTCCAAAGCCATGCCTGGATTAGGTTTGCGGCAAAAAGGGTCCAAATCCGGTTTGAATGGACAGTAATAAATCTCATCAATTCTACCACCGTGATACTGGATGTATTCCAACATTTGTTCGTGAATCGCTCCTAGGTCTTCATGAGAGTAAAGCCCCTTTTCTATGCCGGCTTGATTTGTTACAATCAATATGCGATGAAAATAACGATTGAAAATAGCTAGAGCGTCAAGTACTCCCGGCAAAAAGTGGAAATCTTGCCAGCATTTGACATAATCGCCTACAATACGCTCATTGATGACTCCATCTCTGTCAAGAAATAAAGTCCATGAAATATCAAACTTAAAATTGGGCCAGCTATAAGGTATCTTAATATTCATCATTTGTGAATTACGCTTATCAACTGACCCAATTGGCAATATTAATTTATACCTAATTTTGCTTTCAATCCCTGATCTAATGCATCAAGAAATTCTTCAGTATTCAAATAATGGTCGCCGTGTTTCACATCATTACCATGAATAATCACTGCCAGATCTTTAGTCATCCTACCACTCTCTACTGTTTCCACACAAACCTGCTCTAGCGCGTTAGCAAAATCTATCAATGCCTGATTGCCATCGAGCTTACCTCTGAAAGCCAGACCTCTAGTCCATGCATAGATAGATGCTATAGGATTGGTCGAAGTGGGCTTACCTTGCTGGTGCATTCTGTAATGGCGAGTGACTGTACCATGAGCTGCTTCCGCTTCCATGGTTTTTCCGTCTGGAGTAACCAGTACAGAAGTCATCAAACCTAAAGAACCAAAACCCTGGGCCACAGTATCAGACTGCACGTCACCATCATAGTTCTTACATGCCCATACAAAACTACCATTCCACTTCAGCGCACTTGCTACCATATCATCTATTAGCCTATGCTCATAGGTAATGCCTAGCTCGTCCATCGTAGATTTATAATCTCTTTCGTAAATCTCCTGGAAGATATCCTTAAATCTACCATCATACTTCTTGAGAATAGTATTTTTAGTGGATAGATAAAGAGGCCATTTTTTAGATATAGCCATATTAAAACAAGAATGTGCAAAGCCGATGATAGAATCATCTGTATTGTACATACACATAGCCACACCATCTCCTTTGAAATCATAAACTGTCCAACTGGTTTCAGAACCGTCTTCTGCTGTAAATGTCATTGTTAGCTGGCCTTTACCTTTCACCACAGTGTCAGTAGCACGATATTGATCACCGAAAGCATGACGGCCTATGATGATAGGTGATGTCCAGTTAGGAACTAATCTAGGCACATTGCTCATCACGATTGGCTCACGAAAAACGGTACCGTCTAAAATATTACGAATCGTGCCATTAGGAGACTTCCACATCTGCTTGAGATTAAATTCCTTTACCCTTGCTTCATCAGGTGTGATAGTAGCACATTTGATACCTACACCATACTGTTTGATGGCATTAGCCGCATCGATAGTGACCTGATCGTCGGTAGCATCACGGTGTTCCATACCAAGGTCAAAATACTTAATATCAATATCCAGATACGGAGTAATGAGTTTGTCTTTAATAAACTTCCAGATGATACGTGTCATTTCGTCACCATCCAATTCCACTACGGGATTAGCAACTTTGATCTTGTTAAAAGCCATTGAACTATTCTTTAAATGATTTTGTAAAAAAATAAGTGCAAAGATAACAAAATCAACGGTCTGGAAAGCCATTACCATATAAAAAATACATATCTGACTGCCATCTCGATAAAAAGCCGTATTTTTGCAGATATTTAAACCAGTCAAACTTAATAAAATGGCAGAAAATAATCAGAATCAAATCAATATAGAACTATCAGAAGAAGTGGCAGAAGGTATCTATAGCAATCTAGCCATCATTTCTCATTCTCACTCTGAGTTTATTGTCGATTTCGTAAGATTAGTTCCTAATGTACCCAAAGCTAAGGTCAAGTCGCGCATTATCCTGACTCCGCAACATGCTAAACGACTGATGAAAGCACTGCAAGACAACATCAAGAGATATGAAGCTCAGTTTGGTAATATAGAAGATCCGGAAGCTGGTATGATGCCGCCGATGAACTTCCCTACCGCTGGAATGGCATAGCATTTTGATAAGTTAAGATCAAAATGCGATAGGTTTTCAACCATCCATTGATAAGATTTATAACATTTTAATGAGAATAGTCGTTTTCATATTATAAATTTTTGTAATGAATCTTTTGGTTTACCTACCTATTATAATTCTGCTGACTTGTCAGCCCATTCCTACTGATCCAGCTATCAACACTCAGGTAGCAATAAACACAAGCCAGGTCATCACTGGAGCTGATCAAATCGCTCAGTATCTGCCACTAATAGCAGATAAAAAAGTGGCACTTGTCGTCAATCAGACCAGCATGATTAATGATCAACACCTTGTGGACACATTGCTGACTTATGGCATCGATATTTCGGTGATATTTGCACCAGAACATGGATTCCGTGGCAAGGCAAGCGCCGGAGAAATCATCAATGACTCTAAAGATGGCGCAACCGGACTGCCCATCATATCACTATATGGTAAAAAGAAAAAACCAACTAAAGAAGATTTAGCCGGCATAGATATCATCATATTCGATATTCAGGACGTAGGTGTACGGTTTTATACCTATATCTCCACTCTGCACTATGTAATGGAAGCCTGTGCTGAACAAAGCATTCCGATCATCGTTCTAGATCGACCTAATCCCAATGGCTATTTTGTAGATGGTGAAGTACTGAACCCTAAATTTAAATCTTTTGTAGGGATGCATCCTGTGCCTGTCGTCTATGGTATGACTATCGGAGAGTATGCGCAGATGATCAATGGCGAAGGCTGGTTAAATAATGGCATTCAATCAAGTCTGACTATCATTCCATGTAAAAATTACACACATCGCACACTGTACAAACTACCTTTTAAACCCAGTCCTAACCTGCCAGACATGAGGTCTATCTTACTCTATCCTTCGACATGTTTTTTTGAAGGTACAACAATGAGTTTAGGGCGTGGTACCGACTTCCCTTTTCAATACATAGGACATCCTGCTCTACAGTCTGACTTTTCTTTCATTCCTACACCGAATGAAGGCGCCAAAGACCCACCGCTCAAAGGTCTAAAGTGTCATGGCATCGACCTAAGCACGCAGACGATAGTAAATATCATGAAGAAGCAAAGGCTAGATCTAAGCTACCTTATCAGTATGTATCATGAAATGAAAGATGCAGGAGAAACTTTTTGGCTGAGTAATCATTTTATTGACAAATTAGCCGGCAGTGATCAACTACGTATGCAAATTGAAGCCGGTAAAACGGAAGAAGAAATCAGAGCAAGCTGGCAGCCGCAATTGGCCGAATTTAAAAAGACACGGATGAAATATCTGATATATAGGGATTAGGAGTGGTTAGGTGGTTAGGTGGTTAGGTGGTTAGGTGGTTGGGTGGTTAGGTGGCGAATTTGCTGATCTTTAGAGGTGTAGAGGTGTGGAAAAATAGTGATATATAAAAATATATGACTGACGAAATACTGCAAATGCCATCGGAAATTTGAAAGACACACTCTTATATAATTTCTTCAACAGAGTTTATCACCGAAAAGGTATAACCGTAGCTGTAAGTGCTACTGCACGAATACTTGCCGTTATACTCCGAAATAAGGAAGTAAAATAATGCCTTAAAATCCGCCAACAGGATGCTTATTTCTTGACTAGAAAAGAAAACTTGGTTTAGTGAAGCATATAATAAAACAAATCACTAAATTTGCACTTGCTGATGAGGATTTAAAAATAATAACTAATTGATTATGAATGACTATAATTAACGTTAGCCACAATGGCAGAACAACCAATCCGCACCGAAGCATCGACACCTAACCAGACATAGAAATATAAACCAACGCACAAGAAAATTTCTTGCCACCGCTCTCAAAAGTTGAGTAATAAATTATCACATTCGTTCCCTAAACTCTTTCGGAGTTACACCAAGCAGTTTTTTGACATAACGAGTAAAGAACGAACGGCTCGAAAAATCCATTTCATCGGCAATCTCCGAAATGTTTAGGTTTTTGTTTTGAAGCAAAATAATTATTCGTTCTTTTGCGTATCGCTGTATCCATTCCGAAGCGGTAATTCGGGTATTGACCTTGCAGATATAGTTGAGATATTTGGGTGTAATGTTCAGCTTGTCGCTGTAAAATCGCACTTCCCTTTCTTTCATACAATGTTCCTGCACTAATTGTAAAAATCGTTCGTACAGCGTACCACTTTGTAAACTACGTTTACGTCTGTCGAGCTCATCTTCAAAAATGTGCCACATTTCCAAAAGAAACAGTTGCATCTGAAGTTTTAATGCTTCCTCATAAAAACGGTGGTTGGTTTCCTGCGATTTGTCAAATAGCAACTGAAAATTTTTCAGAATTTTATCCTTGTCCTTTTTATCGGGATGTAAAATCGGGTTTTCTTTGGAGTGGATGTAACTGTCTATACTTACCGTTGCACTCGGCAAATTCTTGGTCAATAAATCGCTGTCCACTAACAAGAGCGTAGCTTTAAAATTTGCTGAAAAAGACAAATCCGAAACTTCCAAACCTGCCAGCCAAAAAATAAATTCCCCTTTTTTGCAATGATATTTCAAACCATTAAAAACAAACTTCACGCTTCCGCTTTGGCAATAAATATGTGTGTGATACCGAGTTTGAAAATCATCGGGAAATTGTGCTATTGAAGCTGTTTTGTACAGGATAACTTTTTGATTTTCAGACATATTCATTCAGAGAAATCTACTTTTCGCAAAGATAAGTAATATTTGACATTATTTGCGTGATAAATGTAACAAAACACCTTTTAAATATCACTAACTTTGCATTGTAAAGAATAGGACAATGCAAACAACAGATATTTTTGAACGATTAAGAAAAGGCGAAACTATTTTGCCAACCGACCCCGAAGCGTATAAAATGCTTGAGGCATCGTACCAAACAAAAAAATTGCTTGTACAAATGAACAACGCAACAGAGCCGAGCGAAATCAGAAATTTATTGAGTCAAATCACAGCTACGGAAATTGATGAAAGCGTTGCCGTTTTCACGCCTTTGTACATCAACTACGGAAAGCATACTAAAATAGGCAAAAACGTATTTATCAATTTTGATTGTGTGTTTTTGGACTTTGGCGGAATTACCATTGAAGATAATGTATTGATTGCACCAAAAGTTAGTTTACTGACCGAGGGACACCCGATAGAACCCGAAAACAGACACGCACTCATTCCGAAACCTATCCACATCAAAAAGAACGCTTGGATTGGTGCAGGAGCAACCATTCTGCAAGGTGTAACGATTGGCGAAAATGCCGTGGTAGCTTCGGGGGCGGTGGTTTCCAAAGATGTCCCCGATAATACAGTTGTAGGCGGTATTCCTGCAAAAATTATTAAAACAATTTAAAACAGAAAGAAAATGAAAAGAATATTAATTTTATTAGTTGCTATCCTAATGGTTGTAGGGCAATCCTTCGCACAAAACATAAATAACGAAAATTCAGAAAAAATGAATAATACAGCACCAACAGAACACTATACATTTGAATTGAGTGATAAGGTAACTCGTCAAAAAGTGACCTTTAAAAACCGGTACGGAATTACACTTTCAGGCGATTTGTACATCCCAAAAAATGTAGGAACCAAACCTCTACCGGCATTGGCAATTAGTGGACCTTTCGGAGCAGTAAAAGAACAATCATCGGGGTTGTATGCCAATCAAATGGCAGTACGTGGTTTTATCGCATTGGCTTTTGATCCATCTTACACAGGCGAAAGTAGTGGCGAACCTCGTAATGTGGCTTCGCCTGATATTAGTACAGAAGATTTCAGTGCCGCTGTTGATTTTCTCGGTATTCAGAAAAACATCGACCGAAACAAAATCGGTATCATCGGGATTTGTGGTTGGGGTGGTTTTGCACTGAACGCTACCGCCATTGACAAACGCATAAAAGCCGTTGCCACTACTAGTATGTACGATATGACAAGAGTAATGTCAAAAGGCTATAATGATGTGGTAACATTGGAAGATCGTACCAAGACATTGGAGCAGTTAGGCGAACAACGTTGGAAAGACGCAGAAAATGGTACACCTGCATATCAACCTGCATATAACAAATTAAGCGGTGGCGAAGCACAGTTTTTAGTGGAATACCACGACTATTATATGACACCAAGAGGCTATCACGAGCGTTCTGTAAATTCGGGAAATGCGTGGACAATTACCACTCCAATATCATTTATGAATATGCCGATTTTGAGCTATCTCAAAGAGATTTCGCCAAGACCAATGCTTTTAATCGCAGGGGAAAATGCACACTCACGTTATTTTAGCGAAACGGCATATAACAACGCTTCCGAACCAAAAGAGTTAATGATTATCCCAAATGCTGTTCACGTGGATTTGTACGACAAATTGGACAAAATTCCATTCGACAAATTGGAATCATTTTTTAAAGCGCATTTAAAATAATAGCAAGATTATGAAACATTCATTTTTGATGATGTTGGCTTTGATGTCAATATTTGTGAATAGTGCATCATCTTGCAATAAAGAAGATGACAAACCCAACACAGAAAATAATACACCTATGACTAATGGAAAAATCAAAATAACAGTCGGCTCAAAAACCTTTATGGCTACGCTTTTGAATAACCATTCGGCAAAGGCATTTAAGGAAATGTTGCCTATGACAATCAATATGATTGAGTTGAACAACAACGAAAAATATTATGATTTGTCCAATAGTCTGCCGACAAATTCGTCCAATCCGCAAACTATAAAAAATGGCGACTTAATGTTATACGGTTCAAAAACGTTGGTATTATTCTACAAGACCTTTTCAACTTCTTACAGCTACACAAAATTAGGTGCGGTAGATGATGTAACAGGTTTGGCAACTGCATTAGGTTCGGGTGATGTAACTGTAACTTTTGAAGTGGAATAAGACAGTCTCTTGTCCTAAAATAGGTTTACATTAAATCGCATAAAAATTTCTTCAGCTTGTGAGTAAAATCAGCCATCAATACATCTAAACTGAGCCTGTCAAAGCATCCTCAAGTGTGGAAAATGTAATTTGAAAATGAGCTACACCTAGTAAAGTCGGCAATTTTGGAAAAATATACTAAAGCATAAAGTCATAAAAATGTCTTGAATTCTTTGTCAAGATGATGAGATGTTTTACCATAGACTGTCTTTGTATGCGACCTTTCTGTCAGACGATTCAAGTTGACAATTTAATATTTTTTTTAAACTGGATTTTTCTTCTTATCTTGCGATCTGAATGGTTGTTTTGAGCAGTCCATTTAACAATCGACAAAACTGGCTACTATTCAGAAACGTTTTTGTAACAATAAATAAACAAATTATGAAATTAGGAACAATCGTCAAGTGGAGTTTTATAATCAGTTTTATGTTATCTTTAATTGGAGCATATTTTAAAATCACACATTTAGAAGGTGCTCACGCTTTATTAATCATTGGAGTTATTACGACTTTAATTTTTATTGTGTCTGCAATTTATGAAGTAAGGACTTCCACACGCATAGACAATTCTGAAAAAACGATGTGGACAATTGCATTCATATTCATGAGTGGACTTGCAGGAATTATTTACTTTTTTGCAGGTAGAAAGCGGATTATTTAATCTAACCATTTGAATGCTTATTAAAGTAAAATATTTGTACTACTTACTTTGTAATAAAAGTAAAATTGTATTAAAAACTAACTCGATCACATGAGGTTGTACAAGAAAGTCAGTTAACCAAAATGCCAACTGAACAGCTTCAAATCGACCATCTTGCGCAAGATGATACTTCATGCTGTAAGTCGATAACACTTGTGCGCTAAAAAAAATTTACCATCTTTCCTACCAGAGTCATATAGCAGGGACAAAAAAGGGTTATTTTTGGTGAATTTTGCGAAGTTTTTTCTCCGGCATACCGACGGTGGGCATGCTAAAGGAAAGCATGAAATAATATCCGTATGACGATTAACAACCATTCAAATTGAAAGTAAATATCTACAAAACAAAAAATCCTTATAGCTGTGTACTGGAAATAATTGAAATTAAATCAAATTCTTCAAACGATACTTTGACGCATTTTGTACCGCCTTTTGGAAGCCCTGAAATTATCTTTTATATCGGTCAAACACATCAAATAAAGAATATTGAATGTGCCAATGGTGCCATCAAAGGATTATATAATACCTCTCAAAAAATAGACTTTATATCCGATTACCACTTTGTTTCTATTCGACTAAAACCATTTGGATTAAAACAATTATTCAATTTAAATGCTTCAGACTTACTTAATTCAGTATTGGATATTGAAAGCCACCCGATAGCAAAAATTCTATTAGACCTGTTCAGAGCCGAAAAAACATTGGACATTACATTTTTTAAAAAACTGATGACTTCCATTGAGCAATATGCTGTTTATCCTGTCTCTTCCTCGACAAAGTCGTTTATCACACTTACTTCTGAATCAAACTACAAAACCATAAAAGACTTAACGCTTCAGAATAGAATCGGGCTTCGAACATTACAACGAAATTTCAAAAAAGAAGTGGGTTTATCTCCCAAAGAATATCTACGGATAAAACGAATGAACGCCATCGAACAAAAAATGTCGCAGAATATAGGTGTTTTTGAAATCATTGCTGACTTTGATTTTGCTGACCAAGCTCATTTCATTAAGGATTTTAAAAAAATAAGATGGTTTACACCAACTGAAATTGTAAAAAAAAGAATGTTACTTTCAGATCAACTTACCAATCCTGAAATTACTTCAATTTGATCTTGTCGCTTTTTTACAATAAAAGGATTCAGGTTAAAACTACTTTTGCATTTTAAATTATAAATCTTTTGAGGTATGAAACGATTTCATGCTCTTGAATGGGAAGACTTGCAATGGTTCCCTTCAAGTTGGAGAGATTATGGCACAGACTATTTAAAGTTTATTGCTACGAAATTCAACATTTACAAACCCATTTTGCCCCTTATGCAAAAGTGTTTAGACAAAAGCGGGCAACAGCATTGGGTGGATTTAGCATCAGGTGGTGGAAGTGGCTTGATTGGCTTAGCAAAAGATTTAAAGGAAGCCAATCCCAATTTACACATCACACTTACAGATTACTATCCAAACATTAAAGCTTTTGAAAAATTACAATCAGAATGTCCTAATACATTTTCTTATGAAAAAACAGCCGTAGATGCATCAAAAACACCTGAACATCTACAAGGTAAGTTTCAAACAATTTTTGGTGCTTTCCATCATTTCCGCTCCGACAAAGCAAAACAGATTTTACAAAATGCCGTTGATACAAAATCTACCATTGCTATTTTTGAACCTGTGGGCAGGAATTTTGGAAGCTGGTTTTCTATGCTTTTTGTCCCAATTAATGTTTTGATATTTACTTTGTTTATTCGTCCTGTTCGTTGGAATGTTTTACCATTTATTTATCTCATTCCGCTCATTCCTCTATATATTTTATGGGATGGTATTGCTTCAATTTTACGAACCTACTCCCAAAAAGAATTAAATGAGATGGTTGCATCTTTGAATAACTCAGATGATTACGAGTGGGAAATAAGTAAAACTTCTGGAAAAATGCCAATAAATTATTTAATAGGTTACAAAAAAGATGATAATGAATCCGACAGAAAAAATGGATAATGTAAGTCCTAAAGCATCAAAACTTGCCGGCAGTAATACCGTTCTTGCTGTGTCATTTATACTGTGTTTGCAGTGTTGTAATGCTTCAGAATATTTTCGGTTGGCAGTCTATATTATCAATGTGTGTATTTCTATATGCAATGTATCCTCGACACAAACCACCTTCTAATTCTTCTTATTATCATAGGAGAGAAGATGGAAAATTTCCTGTTACCAATTTTAAGATGGACCAAAGGTCGAAAATTGTAACCGATTTATACATGCTCTATCGGATAGCGATAAAAAATACAATTGAATTTATTTTCTTGCAACCGATTTTAGATTTTACGGTCTAATAGCAATTATGAGTAATGAAATCAATTCAGTTTCTGACAAAATTCTTGTAGAGCAAGTATTGCGTGGTAATATTCATGCTTTTGCAATTATCGTTAAAAATACAGAACGACTGGTAGCTCAGATTGTCCGAAAAATGATTGTGAATGAAGAAGATCAGAAAGACGTTGTTCAGGATATTTATTACAAAGCCTACCAAAAATTGTCATCGTTCCAGTTCCAGTCTAAATTATCTACCTGGATTGGAACGATAGCTTACCATACAGCCATAAATTATCTTGACAAAAAGAAGATCACGTTGGTTGATATTGATTCCAGCCGTGAAACTAAATTTGTGTACTATGAACATTCAGAAAAAAACATGGAAAAAGATGAAACAGTTCAAATATTGAATAACGAAATCAACAAACTCCCTCCATTGTACAAAACCTTAATATCACTCTATCACATCGAAGAATTACCTAATAAAGAGATTGCTGAAATTACCGGTTTGCCTGAAGGAACGATTAAGAGTTATTTGTACAGAGCCAGAAAAATATTAAAAGACAATATTGTTAGTAATTATAAAGACCAATTTATATGAACACGAAACATTTGACAGACGAAGCCGTCCAGGATTTTGTTTTGCAAGAAACAACTGATTCTGAAATCTCAAGGCATATTTCGGTATGTGCCGATTGCAAATCAAAAGTGGAAGTGTATCGCGCTTTGATGAATACCATGGATAGTATCCATCCTGAAGCATTCCCGTTTGATTTAGTAGAGGTGGTAACGCAAAGAATTGCTGTAAAAGAACACAAAAGGAAAACGCTTGGTTCTTATGCTTTAAGTTTATTATTAAGTATTGTTATTTTAGGTACTGTCCTCTATAGTTTATCCATTCTAAAACCGGTCTTACAGGTTTTCCATTCGCTGAAAATGATTGATAATGCTTTGATACTGGTTACGGCAATATGTATTTGTGCATTCCTTTTAATAGATATTACACGACAATATAAGAAAAAAGAAATGATGCTCTTTCAATAAATTTTGCAACCGCAATATGAAACTCCTGTCTAATAATATAGAATATTAAAATACCATAAAAATGAATAAAAAAATTGTATGCATCGCCGGAATTTTGGCACCATTTGTAGCCACAGCTCAGAACAAAGCAGATAGCTTATCAGTCCACTTACAACAGGGTATGCCTCATGAAATAGCCGACCCTATGAGCCAAGACCTTAATATTGAATTCTTAATGCCGGTTCTTATTGTATCTCTGCTGGTATTTATGATTGTAACGGTTACAAAATATATTCTGGATTATCGTCTGAAAATTAAAATTGTAAACAGAGGTATTTCTGAGCAATTATCAGCTACAATCCTCGGCAAGAACAGTGACAATAAAACAGATGATGCTTTTAAATGGGCAATTTTACTATGCGGCATTGCAGTCGGATTAACCATTACCTATTATACCATGCCTTTAAATATCCACTCGCTGGCTATTATGGTGTTTTGTACAGGTATTAGTTATTTAGGCTATTTCTTCTACCTTAAGAATCAAAAAAGATAATTGACCACAATATAATAATAATGAGAAAATTGATTCTTACAACGGTCTATACGATCATTTGTACGATACTATTTGCACAAAATTATGATAAAGAAAAGCTTGACAGGTATTTTGACACACTTGTGGCCCATGATAAGTTTATGGGAAGTGTAGTCGTTTCTAAAGACGGTGCAATTATTTACTCAAAAGCAGTTGGATTTTCAGACATTGAGCACAACATAAAAGCAAACGAGACTTCTAAATACAGAATAGGTTCAATTAGTAAAACCTTTACTGCAGTATTGCTGCTAAAAGCAATGGAAGAAAATAAAATCAAACTGGATGAAAAACTTTCCAATTATTATCCGACCATTAAAAACGCTGACAAAATTACCATTGAAGATTTGCTCTATCACAGAAGTGGCATTCACAGCTTTACTGATGATGAAGATTATGAAAGTTGGAGCATACAGCCTAAAAGCAAGCAAGAATTAGTAAACATTATCAGCAAAGGAGAAAGCGAGTTTGAACCGGGCAGTAAATTTACTTACAGCAACCCAAACTACATTTTGTTATCGTTTATTCTTCAGGATATATACGGAAAAACATATTCTGATTTATTGCAGGAAAAAATTTTAAAGCCGATCGGGTTAAGCAATACTTATTTTGGGCATCAGATTAGTGCAAAAAATAACGAATGTTATTCCTATTCGTATGATAATAAATGGGTAAAGGCGCGTGAAACAAACTCATCCATCCCAATGGGAGCAGGGGGAATAGTGTCCACGCCATCCGACCTGACTAAGTTTGATGAAGCACTTTTTTCAGGAAAAATAATATCTAAAAAGTCACTTGAACTGATGACGGCTTTAAAAGATAATTTCGGTATGGGAATTTTTCCGTTGCCTTTTCATGAAATCAACGGTTTGGGACATACCGGAGGAATAGACGGTTTTAGTTCTTTGTTGGCCTATTTTCCTGATAATAGAATCTCGTTTGCTCTAACCTCTAATGGCGATAATTACAACAACAAAGACATTTTTAATACTGTTTTGAGTGCTGTGTTTAACAAACCTTACGACATTCCTGATTTCAAAACATACAATGTAACGTCTGAAGAATTGGATAAATATTTAGGAACTTATGCTACAAAAGATTTACCCCTGAAATTGACCATAACCAAAGAAGGAGATACCTTAATAGCACAAGCAACGGGACAACAACAACTGCCACTTGAAGCAAGAGGAAAAGACGTATTTGCTTTTGACAGGGCGGGAATTATTTTACAATTCAATCCCGAAAATAAAACGGTTGTTCTCAAACAAGGTGGAGGAATATTTACATTTACAAAAGAATAAAACATTATGAATTGGTCAGCGGAAATAGATAAAATCACACAGTCATTTAAAGACAAATTTGGTCATTTGGGAGAAAAGGAATTGAATTGGAAACCCAATCCCCAAACGTGGAGCATTGCCCAAAATATTGACCATTTAATGGTTGTAAACGAAACCTATTTCCCTGTTTTGGCATCTTTGAAAGCAGGGTCTTATAAAACTCCTTTAATTGCAAAGCTTGGTTTTATGGTTTCATTTCTTGGAAAAACTGTTCTCAATGCAGTGAAGCCCGACAGAAAGAAGAAGATGAAAACATTTTCGGTATGGGAACCAACCGTTAGTCAAGTTAAAGGCGACATACTTCAACAATTTGAAAAACATCAAAACGAACTGAAACGCCAAATTGAAACATCAAAGGAATTAATTGAAAAAGGTACAATCATTTCTTCACCCGCAAATAAAAATATTGTCTATAAATTAGAAACAGCTTTTGACATCATTGTTAGCCACGAACAAAGGCATTTAGAACAAGCCAAAGAAGTATTGCAATTACTGACAAACAATACCATTCGATAACAATGGCAATCCTTGCGCAGGAGACTTTTTTACATAGACAAACTAAAAATGATATATTTTGCAGTGTAATTCTTAATGTTTTACCTACCTTTGTAGGTATTGCAAAACAGTTTTTATCCGCTTCCCAAATTACCTGTTTTCGCTGTGGTACTTCGGAAGGAATGTTGTTATGCCTCATTTTAAAACGACAGACAACTTAATATGAAATTTGGTAAAACTATAAAAATATTTCTCATTGACGGAGACCCAAACGGACGGATGAGTTGTGAGCTTTCTAATTGGTCAGGGAAAGCTTATAAAATACCAAGAATCAAAATTAAAGAATGCTCAGACCGTAACGACTTGACAAGTACAGGCGTTTATTTGTTATTTGGTAAAGACGATGACGGAAAAGACCAAGTTTATATTGGAGAAGCTGAATCAATTTTAAAACGACTTACACAGCAACTACAACAAAAAGAATTTTGGAACGAAGCAATAGTTTTTATTAGCAAAGACGAGAACCTCAATAAAGCTCATATCAAGTATTTAGAAAATAGATTGCACGAAATAGCCACTGCGACAAATCGTTACAAGGTTGACAATTCAATCGTTCCGACACAGTCCTCCATTTCTGAATCTGACAGAGCAGAAATGGAAGAGTTTATTGAATACATAAAATTGCTTGTAAACACTTTGGGACATAAGGTGTTTGAAGAAAAAAGAGAAATAAAACCTAAACAAAAACAAGCTACATTTTTTTGCAAAGGTGCTCGAGGAGCAGACGGTCAAGGAGAACAAACATCAGACGGTTTTGTAGTTTTTAAAGGTTCAAAAGCAGCAGGAGTTGCAGTTGCTTCTATGACTGCAAACTTTGTTACTCTAAGACAGAAATTGATAGACGAAGGCGTTCTTATTGACAAAGGAGATTATTTTGAATTTCCAGATGACTATATCTTTACAAGTCCATCAACAGCGGCATCAATGGTTTTAGGTAGAAACGCAAACGGACTTACTGAGTGGAAACAAAAAGATGGCAAGACACTAAAAGAATACGAATCGAATGAAAGAACAACGAATACATAACATCAATAACCGTTCCCGTAAAACGGGATAAATGCACAACTGCCATATTCAGAGAAAACTGTTAAAAAACAACTGCTTTAAGTACCTTTTGATCGATGCTTATTTTTTAGTTTCTGTACAAAATCACAAAATTAAAATGGCTTAAGAGTGAGCTTTAGGTGATTATGAAGTATTTGTGATAAAAATCTTTAGTCTTCCGTGTTTAATCCAAAGTACACAAAAGTAACAGTTAAGAAAAAGGGGTTATTTTTGGTGAAGTTTGTGAATTATCTTTTTTCACAGACTAACTGGTTTTGCAAATAGCCAACCATCCCTAAATCGGACAGGGATTATATTTTGAAATAATCTTTTTTATTTTTATATTTGAACTTGAATAACACGGCAACCAAAATTGTCATTAATTTTTAATCATACATTGTTCAGGATATGACTAGTCCTAAATAACTGATACAGATTTTAGGGTAAAGTTAAATAATTAAACCGAAGTAGATTCATTTTTACTTCGGTTTTTTGTTTTATAAGATTTAATAGGGATAGAATTTTGTCTGTGCA
>WBZO01001227.1_pt1 | contig 41790 bp, 39 predicted proteins | sample 5204261 | NCBI WGS metagenome assembly WBZO01 (sample SAMN12412400, study PRJNA552823) | activated sludge metagenome | isolation source: activated sludge from anammox sidestream of wastewater treatment plant... | place: USA: North Carolina | collected 2017-09
TTCCTGACGATGCTCCTGCACCAGCCGGACTGCCCGTTCTTTTACTTCCGGGGAAAATTGATTTTGTTTCTTCATGGCTCTATTCTCTCAGAGGTTAGAGCCTCCTCAAAACCCGGGGCGGTTCAGAATTATCTGAAAGGTGCTATCGGTGACCACATCAACCTTTTGATGGTCGCTTGCGCCTGGAATTTGAAAAAATGGCTGGCAGCCATTTTCTGGTTCCTGTTTTCTTATGAAAACACATTCATCAGAGCGGCTTCTCGATAAAAATTGCTGCTCGTACAACTTGATTCTCGTGAATCTCAAAAATTTAGACGGCTCATCTCAAAAATCAATGAGAGGTGAGGCTTTTTCAGGGGCGACTAACTAACCCAATTAACTTACTCGCAACATTCAATTGACCTCAGGTTGCCCCAAATTACGTCCTCCTAGAATCCGATAATTGAGACAAATAATGTATGAGGAAAATAAACTTTTTAGCGCTCGTTTTATTTGAAAAAATTGACACCTGATCACTTAACTTAGTAGAACTAAAATTAAATGATCATTGTAAATACAAGCAAAAATTACGCCATCTAATATAAGTCACTGACAATAAATATTTTTATGAGGATCACAAAAGAAATGTTATCAAATATGTAAAATAAATTGACAAATAGCAATAACGCTCTTTCAACAACAAAATAGGCGTAACTTATTGATAGTAAAATGAAACTCATAACTATAAGATTGTAGTAATGCTACATTCTTTAGCGTACTCCAATAAACCCCGATTGAAGTATGTAAAACAAATCGACACATACATGAATCTAAAATATGGCCAAATTTAAGGAATCAGGAATACTTTGAACAGCGCTATTCTAGAAGAAGCAAGCTTTTTACTGAAAATATCTGATGTTACTTAACTTCTGACTTGTTACTCTCTTTCTCCAATTTACCTCGCCAATGCTCCTTGCGCCGAACGAACGACTTGTTTTAAGATCTTGAAGGCATGCTGTGCATCTGCACCAAACCGTAACAATTCACCTAACCGGAGCGAACCTTTCAGCAAATGCATCAGTAACGCGGCTGGCTTGACACGCCCATCTGGGTGCAGGATGTGCATCAGCGCCGCTGGTGGAGAAAACTGAACTGGGTCGGAAATTGCACGAATTACGATAAACGGAATGCTTTTCTCTGCAGCAATGGTCGCAATGGCACCACTTTCCATATCCACCGCACAAGCACCACCGCTGCGCTTGGCTAACGCATATTTATCATCCGCTGTTGAAACCAGTTCATCGCTAGCAGCTAAAGGCTTGTGAATAACATTAATCTGCGGAGGTAAAGCTCGTTCAAGTTGATTGCGCCAGACTTTGTCAGTCGGATAACGTTGTTGCTTGCTCCAGATCATTTCCGGCAACACCAGATCGCCTGGTTTTAGCGCATCATCCAATGCACCGGCGATGCCGAAGCTCACCAATCCTGTCACCTGCTCCTGATTACACAGGTCAATTGCTGCTTGTCGAGCAGCTGCCGGACCCATACCACATATACGAATTATTAATTGATCATCGATGGTAACTGCTTGATCAAAAGGTAAAGATTGTGAAGTAATACATGCAGCCTCTGCCCGCATGGCTACGATGATACCGATACGACTCATCGTGCCGACTCACGCATTAGTTTTTGATAACGGTTCAGCGCCCACACTGGGAAATAACTGGAATAACCGTGATATTTGAGATAGAAAACACGTGGAAAACCAGGAGCGGTAAACCACGGCTCATACCATAACCCATCTGCAGCTTGCGTACGCAGCAGGTAAGCAATACCCGCTTTGACTGCCTCACTGCCTCCTTCTCCTGCTGCCATCAGTCCAAGCACTGCCCACGCAGTTTGAAAAGAGGTACTGACTGTTAATTGTCCGGCCAGCGCAAGATCAAGATAAGAATCGTTGGATTCCCCCCAGCCACCATCCTCTCGTTGTACCGATTTCAGCCATTGTATTGCGCGCTGCAACGCTGGATGATCGTATTCGACGCCAGCTAACTGAAACGCTTCTAACACAGACCAAGTACCATAAATATAGTTACTCCCCCAACGGCCAAACCAAGCTCCGGATGCTTCTTGCTCATTGAATAAAAATGCCAACCCGCGTTTGACAGCTTCCTGATGCCTAGTCTCGCCATTAAGCGCCAACAAACCAACACACCGTGCTGTTACGTCGCTTGTTGGAGGATCTAGCAACGCACCATGATCAGCAAATGGAATTTCATTGAGATAATAGTAGGTATTATCTACATCAAATGCTGCAAATCCGCCATTACTCGACTGCATTCCCGCCAACCAATCGGCTGCACGAGTAATGCTGGTACGATAATCTTCCTTATCCGCCAGGTATAACGCCCAGGCCGCTGCTGCCGTATCATCTAAGTCCGGATAATGCGGGTTAGCATATTGGAACGCCCAACCACCTCCTGGTAAATTCGGGCGATTATCACGCCAGTCACCTGGTTCATCTAGCGCTTGCAGTGGTACTGCCCAGTCAAGTGCTCGACGTACTGACTGCTGACCGACTTCATCTCCTGCTTGTAATGCTAAACAAGTCAGTACTGTATCCCAAATCGGTGAAACACAAGGTTGGCACCATGTCGTGCCATCCTTTTCATTGATCAGCAATTCTTGCAACGCTTGGCGACATTGTTGGAGTAAAGACCCGTCACGATCATGTCCTAGTAGCGTAAGTGCTTCATAGGCATTAACCATCGCCGGAAAAATTGCTCCCAACCCATCTTTGCCATTAAGCCGCTCAATCGTCCATTGTTCTGCTTTTTTCAAAGCTTTATTACGGATAAATGAAGGAATAAATACTTCTAGTTTTGAGGCAATACGCTCCACATACAACAGCAAGTGGTTCAACGGAGTACGTACCGGAAAATAATTTTTCTCTTTTTCCGGATCAACTGTAAACAACTCTTGTACATGCACATCACGCGGATTAGCCGCTTTAGCTTTTAGTGTGCATAGAATAGAAAGCGGTACCATCACCGTTCGTGACCAATATGCTACCTTACTCAGATGAAAAGGAAACCAGCGTGGTAATAATATAATTTCAGCTGGAATAAACGGTACGCCACGCCATGGAATTTGCCGATACATAGCAAGCAGTAAGCGAGTAAACACATTCGAGCGTGCTGCCCCTCCCCGTTCTAGGATAGCGTTACGTGCACGCACCATATGATCAGCTTCAGGCGAGTCTCCAACTAGCTTTAAAGCGTAATAAGCCTTAACACTACAGCTCATATCAAAATCACCGCCATAATATAGTGACCAACCACCATGCCCATCGCACACCTGACGACTACGCAAGAAACTGGCAATTCTACGTTCAAGCTCAACATCTACTTCATCCATGAAGTGCATCATCAAAATATATTCAGCTGGAATCGTACAATCGGCCTCTAACGGAAAACACCAATGACCATCTTCTTTCTGTAGTGCCAACAAAGCCGCACGTGCACGCGCAGCAGATCTCTCCACTGAAATAGCGGAAATATCGCTCATCTCATCACCAATTTTATTGATTGACGAATAGTACAGTGATGAAGATTTACGCATTAAGGATCTGAAAAACATTTGAAAAATAGACATAAAGTGTAAAACCCTCATAGAGTAGGTCAGCACAGAATAATCGTGCAGCCACCGATCATAAAAGATAACTCAACTACTTATAGAATTGATTTTTTTGAAGAATTATATGCAAAACTGGAGTATTTAAGGCGTAGGGCTGATTTTTGTAGCATCCTTTTCTTCTGGATCATCTGTTCCAGAATCATCTAGATCATCAGTCAATAAGCTATCGTAATGGCTAAGAGGTGGATTTCCATCATATATCAGATATTCACGTTGCTGTAGATAACCTTCACGAACGAATAAATAAGGATCCAAAGCTGATTCATCACGTATTTTCATGGGACCTGAAAGACTAGCCCTTTTTTCAACAATACGCAAAATTGCTAAAGGCACAATTACCGGACCACTTAACACATAAGCCAGATAAAATAGCCCATCTGCAAACACACTTACCGGAATATCCGCTACGTCACGTGCATTGCTTGGACCATAAGCAGGAATAAAAAGATAAGATCCACTATCCATTCCCCATACTGCTAATGTTTGCCCAAAATCCTCATTATGCTCTTCAAACCCCATGTGTCCGGCCATATCGGCAAGCCCTCCAACACCAATTGTGGTATTAATCACAAAACGCATAGTGTCCGAAAAACCCTGACGTATTTTTCCTTGCAGAAAGCTATTTAACACTACGCTTGGATAAGAAAGATTACGGTAAAAATTACCGATAGGACGTTGAATAGCTTCTGGCACGTACTTTATATAAACATCGGCTGCTGGCTCAACTAACCTACGATCAAGCACATCCGTAAAGCGATAAGATTTTCTATTCAGAGATTCATACGGATCACGCGTATTCGTTTGCTGCTCTTCTTGGGGGATTGAACCGCAACTCACACAAAGAAGTACCATACATAAAAAAATATAGCGCAAGTAATAAGATACAGTAGCAAATGTAAAATATTCTCTATTCTTTGTCGTGTTACTATTGTATTTCTCGTAAAAATTCAAAATATTTTCCAAAAAAGAAGCGTGCTGATATCTACGCAATCATTCAGGCTGCGATATCTAAGCTTTTCTTTCACCAAGTACAATCTCTACCAACTTCAATGCCTGTAGCTCCATTTCTAGAACTAGCTCATCTACTTTGGCTCGGAAATATCGATAAAAAATAATACTTGGAATCGCAACCAGAATACCAAATGCAGAATTATACAGAGCAACTGAAATTCCATGGGCTAGTTGTACCGGATTACTACCAGTTGGCGTTCCTGATCCAAAAATCTCAATCATGCCAATCAACGTACCAAATAGCCCCATTAGTGGGCTCAAAGAAGCAATTGTTCCCAATGTGGTAAGATAACGCTCCAGTTCATGAGCAGCCACCCGTCCTGCCTCTTCGATTGAATCCTTCATGATTTCGCGCGGACTATCAATATTTTTTAACCCAGCTACCAGTACTTGTCCAAGAGGAGAATGAGCTTGTAACCGAGCTAATGTTTCAGCATGGACACCGGAGCGGCGATATTCTTGTAACACTCTAGGTAATAAATCTCTTGGAGAAACTTTTGATAAACGCAGATTCCATAAACGTTCGCCAATAATACCTACTGCGATGATAGATGCCAGTATGATTGGCCATATTGGCCACCCCGCTGCCTGAATAATTGAAAGCACAAATTAATCCTCTTCGTTAATCACAATATTATATTTTGTAATACCAATATGCTTTACTCAATTGATATTTTTTTCTGAAAGGTTATACACAAATCCTGTGGATAACTATGTGAATAAATCATGAACAAGTCGGTTAAGTATCATTGCTGGTTTGAGATTTTCTAAATTGCTTGATTTTTAGTCCAAATATTTTTTTAAAAAACAAACGCTTATTTTAAACTATTGTTATCTTGTGAACTTTTTTATTTATATTGTGATAATCAAATGTCATTGTGGATGATTATAAACTAGCATGAGTGACAGCAATCTTTTTCCTGAACCCAAGAAAATATTATGGCGAGTTGATGAACTAAACCGGAACGTACGTGTAATACTCGAACAAACTTTCCCATTGTTATGGATAAGTGGTGAAATATCCAATTTAAAACGTTATCCATCAGGACATTGGTATTTCTCACTCAAGGACGACCATGCCCAAGTAAAATGTGTTATGTTCCGCCATAAAAACATATATCTGGACTGGGTACCTCAAGATGGCATTCAAGTAGAAGCTCAGGCATTAGTTACACTCTATGAAGCACGTGGAGAATTTCAACTGACAATTGAACAACTTCGTCGTGCTGGGCTAGGTATATTATTTGAGGCGTTTGAACGACTGAAAAGTAAACTTCAACAAGAAGGTTTATTCCATTCTGAGCGCAAACAGCCAATTCCCTCTTATTCGCATCAAATTGGAATCATTACTTCAACCAATACTGCCGCACTCAGGGATGTACTCACAACGTTACAGAAACGTCTACCTTCCTTACCTATCATTATTTATCCCGCTCAGGTACAAGGTAAAGAGGCAGCCACAACCATCGCTGCTGCCTTACAAATTGCTGCACAACGAAATGAATGTGATGTATTAATTTTATGTCGAGGAGGCGGATCTATAGAAGATTTATGGGCATTTAATGAGGAAATCGTTGTACGAGCGATTGCTTCTTGTCCCATTCCCGTCATTACTGGAATTGGTCATGAAACTGATTTTACTATTGCTGATTTTGTAGCAGATGCTCGAGCCCCAACTCCTACTGGAGCAGCGCAGCTAGCGACTCCAGATAGACAAGAAATTCTGCATCGCCTTCAACACTGGCAACGCCGTTTACAGCAGGCAATGAATCGCCACATCGAACGCCGTATGCAATCAATAGACTTACTTACCCACCGTTTGATTCACCCTGGAGAGAAAATTCATTATCAATTCATTCATTTATCGCAACTACATAATCGTTTACGTCATGCCTGGGACAGATTAGTAGCAAGCTACAAATGGCGCATCGATATGTACCAACAACGAGTACAATCCACCAAACCTGTGATGAGTACACGAGAAAAATATCAACAGGAATTAGCTACTCGCTTACAACGAACAATGGCACACTACCTGGAAAACTTGCAAATTCAACTTTCTCGGTATCAGCAATACCTAACTCATCTTGATCCCGAAGCGGTATTAGCACGTGGCTACAGTATCACCTATACTGCCAACGGCGAAATTTTACAAAATAGTTGCCAAATCCATACCGGTGATAACGTACGAATAATATTAGCTAAAGGATCAGCCAAAGCAAGTATTACTGAAACAAGCAAGTAAATCAAAGTTGCTTTTGCCCCTATTCTTAACGTTTCATTTTAATTGAGGATTGATCACCAATGTCTAAGGTATTTCTTATATTGGGTGCGATAAATGCATTTTTATGTATCGTACTGGGCGCTTTAGGAGCACATGCTCTCAAGTCTATGCTGACACCAGACATGCTTACCAACTTTCAAATCGGCGTACAGTATCATCTCTATCATGCAATTGGGTTGATACTGGTTGGATTGACAATAGACCGATTTCCACAAGCACGCATATTAAAATTCTCCGGAATATTGATGTTAACTGGTATCCTCCTCTTTTCAGGCACACTTTATACCATTAGCCTCACTGGATGGAAAGGATTAAGTATGATGGCGCCATTAGGCGGAATGTCCTACATGAGTGCTTGGCTTTCATTTGCCTATGCCATTTGGAGAAATAAGTAAATATAAATCATGCTACACATTTTAATCGCAGTAGCGAAATACTTGTGAAGCAGTAGTAAATAAGATGAAAGAACGTTTTTTTGCTCCTTGCCCTCGTGGACTAGAAACTTCCTTGGCAACGGAACTTAAATGTCTCGAAGCAACCTCTATCGAAATTTTACCTGGAGGGGTAGCTTTTCAAGGAAATTGGTTAACTTGTTATCGAGCTAATCTAGAGAGCCGCATCGCTAGTCGTATTCTATGGCAAGTAGCCAAGAACCAGTATCGCAACGAGTCTGACATATATGATATTGCATACAACTTACCTTGGTTAGACTGGTTTGAACCACAATTAACAATCAAAGTAAGTCTAGCTGCTATTAAATGTCCACTACGTAGCCTAGATTTTCTTACACTCCGCATCAAAGATGCAATTTGCGATAAATTTCGTACTATTTGTGGCAAACGACCTAATATTGATACAGCTTCGCCTGATATACGGATTCATGGTTTTCTTGATGCACAGCAATTTACTCTTTATCTGGATACCTCAGGCGAAGCATTGTTCAAACGGGGATTGCGTCAGACCCAGGGAGAAGCCCCTCTACGTGAAAATCTTGCCGCTGGTATCCTCGCATTAGCTGGCTGGAAACCTGGTATTCCACTACTTGATCCCATGTGTGGTAGCGGCACATTGTTATTGGAAGCAGCACAAATTGCCTGTCAAATCGCACCAGGTATCGGACGACAATTTGCATTTGAAAAACTGAAACTATTTGACATCGATTCCTGGCAAAGACTCAAGCAGACAGCAATAAAACGTCAGCATAAGTACGCATTTCAATCTATCTACGGTAGCGATCTATATGGCAATGCATTAACTAACGCGCGCAGCAACTTAGCGATAGCAGGACTAACAGAGTGTGTTGCACTAAAACAAGCAAATGTTCTAGAAATTTCAGCTCCAACTGAAACTGGTATACTGATCAGTAACCCACCGTATGGTATACGCATTGGAGATCAGCAAACACTCACGAAATTCTACCCACAATTAGGAAATGTCTTAAAACAACGCTTTGGCGGTTGGCAGGCTTTTTTACTAACAGCTGATCCTTTGCTAGCAAAATCTATCCGACTCACACCTGCACGTCGAATCCCTCTCTTTAATGGTGCACTGGAATGTCGCCTACTCGAATATCAGTTAGTTTCTGGCAGTATGCGCAAGAAAAAATATTAACAAGTTAACTCATATTTAACTTTAACTTGCAAACATTTAAAAAGATGGTGCCGGCAGCAAGAATTGAACTCGCGACCTTCTGATTACAAATCAGCTGCTCTACCAACTGAGCTATGCCGGCAAATAAAATAAGAAGTCTATTTTACAACTTTTAAGGAAACTTTACCTACTGTGGGTGAACGATGAACTGAAGTTTCACCCTTCTGAGAAATAGGGTTACTCACATCATCCTTGTCATCCAAGTTAGTATCAGTCTCTGAAATAAAAGTAAGTCCCTGACCTGATTCCCTAGAAAATATCGCAATGACAGAATCAATTGCAACTATGACTTTTCTTGATACCCCATTAAAACGAGTAATAAATTGAATTGTTTCATCATTGAAGAATAAATCAATCACAGATTCATTACTTATATTAAGTACTATTTTCTTATTTTCAAACCGATCAACGGGAATCCCTGAACACCCATCTTCTAATACAGAAAGATAAGGACACCATCCATTATCAATACACCATTCGTAGATAGCACGTATTAGATAAGGTTTGATCGGATGAATAGTACTCATTTACGCATTAATTTTTCAGCAGGAGTTAATGCTTCGACAAATAAAGGTCTGCTGAAAAGTCTTTCAGCATACTTTAACAAAGCAGCCACTTGTTTGGGTAACTTTATTCCGTAATGATCAAGTCTCCACAACAATGGTGCCATGACTACATCTAACATAGAGTATTCATCTCCAAGCATATATTTTTGTTTATCAAAAATAGGGGCAATCATAGTTAGCCCACTCGCAATTTCCGTACGAGCTTTATCAGCCATTTTTTGATTGCCCTGCTCCAGAGATTCAACATGACAAAAGAGTTCTTTCTCAAATCGATGTAACAACAATCTTGCGCGAGCACGCATCACCGGCTCTGCTGGCATTAATTGAGGATGAGGAAAACGATCATCGATATATTCATTAATAATATTTGCCTCATACAACACAAGATCTCTTTCGACCAGAATCGGTACTTTCCCATGTGAACTAATTACAGCAATATCTTCAGGTATATTGTTTGGATCAACATCAACAACCTGAAAATCCATGTCCTTTTCATGCAATACAATACGGCAACGATGGCTAAAAGGACAAGTTGCTGTTGAATACAATGTCATCATAACTTCTACTGTGCGTATTTAGCTCGCTAAAGAAAATCCTGAAGAGATCCTTTAATGTATATCTTTCCAATATTCTTGTTTAAGTAAATAGGTTAACCCTAGCATACCAAACAAGAATAACAGAACAATCACGCCTAATTCTTTACGATACGGAGCATGTGGCTCACCCAAATAAACCATGTAGTTTACTAAATCAGCTACAAATTTATCGTACTCCTCTTTTGTCATCGATCCAGCTTTTGTTAAAACCAAGTTTTTAGTCCCTGGCTCAAGCGTCTGCCATCCTTGTAAATGATGTAAAACATGAGGCATCGCAACCTTATCAAAGACTAAATTATTCCACCCACTATAAGTGGAAGTATCTTGATAAAAAGAACGAAGATATGTGTACAACCAATCCGCTCCACGAGACCGAGCAATAACAGATAAATCAGGAGGAGCTACTCCAAACCAATGCTCAGCTTCCTTCTTTCTCATGGCCGCTTCCATAAGATCACCCGTCTTTTGTCCGGTATGTATAAGTTCTGTACGAATCTCATCCTCACTCATTCCAATATCACGGTGACGGTTATAACGCATAAAATCTGCACCGTGACAAGTAAGGCAATACTCAACAAAACTATTAGCGCCACGCTTTAAAGACTCCTTATCTGATTTATCTATAGGAGCTTTGTCCAATTCAACTCCCTGGCCAGAAGAATACGCGACAAAAGGAGTTAGTAATACAGCCAGTAATAAAAATTTTATCATTCTCATTTTGTTACATTCTTTGGTTCAGGTTTAACTTTATCTATCTTGCTATACCAAGGCATTAATAGGAAGAAAGCAAAATAAATCACAGTGAAAATTTGTGCCAGCAAAGTATATAAAGGGGTTGGTGTTTTAGTACCTAACCATCCAAGAACAAAAAAGCTGATCACAAACAGAGTTAATGCAATTTTAAAATAAGGGCCTTTGTAGCGAATTGATTTAACGGGGCTACGATCTAACCACGGCAAGAAACAGAAAATTACCACAGCCGCCGCCATCAAGATCACCCCCCACAATTTAGCATCTACACCAAGAAAATTCACTGTCACTGCACGTAACATAGAATAGTATGGAGTGAAATACCACACTGGAGCAATATGATCAGGAGTATGCAAAGGATTCGCCGGGATAAAATTATTATCTTCCAGGAAATACCCTCCCATTTCTGGAGCAAAGAAAATAATTCCACAAAAAACAATTAAAAACCCAACTACTCCAAAAATATCCTTAACTGTGTAATAAGGATGGAAAGGAATACCATCAACAGGAATACCCGTTTGAGGATCTTTATTTGCTTTGATTTCTATACCATCAGGGTTATTAGAGCCTGTTTCATGCAACGCAATAATATGTACAAAAACCAACACCACAATTAAAACTGGGAGCGTTACCACGTGGTAAGCAAAAAATCGATTTAATGCCGCATCTGACAACATAAAATCGCCGAGAATCCAGTTCGACAGCGTATCACCTACAACAGGTATTGCCCCAAACATACTAACAATAACCTGCGCTCCCCAATAGGACATCTGCCCCCACGGTAAAATATATCCCGTGAAAGCCAGACTCATCAGAACAAAAAATATGGCCATACCAATCAACCACAATAATTCGCGGGGCTTACGATAAGAACCATACATCATTCCTCGGAACATGTGCAGATAAACTACTACGAAAAACATGGAAGCGCCGGTTGAATGCATATACCTAATCAACCAACCAAAATCCACATCTCGCATAATATATTCAACCGATGCGAAAGCCATACCAGCATCAGGTTTGTAATTCATCGTCAAGAAAATACCTGTTAACAATTGGTTAACTAGTACTAATAACGCTAATGACCCAAAGTAATACCAAAAATTAAAATTCTTGGGCGCATAATATTCAGATAGATGAGCTTTCCACGTAGCCGTCAAAGGAAATCGCTTATCTATCCACTCCATTATTGAATTTTGCTGTTTATTATTCATTTTAGGCGGACTCTTTGCTATCAGAACCAACTAAAAGTTGGTTATCACTCAAATAAGTATAAGGAGGTACTACCAGATTAGAAGGAGCTGGTACATTTTTATAAACGCGACCAGCCAAATCAAATTTGGATCCATGACAAGGACAGAAAAACCCTCCTAACCAGTCAGCTCCTAAATCAGCCGGAGCGATATCCTTCCGGTAAACTGGAGAACATCCAAGATGCGTACAAACCCCCAATACGACCAATATCTCAGGTTTAATTGATCTGGTAGGATTTTTTGCATAGGCAGGCTGTTGATCACGCTCAGAATCTGGATCAGCCAGCTGATCATTCAATTTTTTTAGATTATCCAGCATCTCAGGAGTACGCTTAAGCACCCAAACAGGCTTTCCTCGCCATTCAGCTGTTAGCAACATGCCTGGTTCCAATTTGCTAATATCCACTTCAACCGGAGCACCAGCAGCTTTAGCACGCTCGCTTGGCATCATACTACGCAAAAAAGGTGTCGCCACGCCAGCACCCGCAACCACTCCAGCAACCGAAGTGGCTGCCAGTAAAAAGCGGCGTCGCCCGCTCATCTTTCCGTTATCACCACTGTCTGTCATTTTTTAACAATTCCATTTCATTAATTACCTGCTAACTAATAACACACTAAACCTTGACACCTCAAAACACATGTAGAGTTAGGCATCATCTCTAAAAAACGGGAGTATTTTAGCACAGACTATATTTATCAAGGTAAATTGATTGCAACTAACCAATTACCATCATCTTTAATTCAACTTACCGTGACACTGCTTATATTTCTTGCCTGATCCACAAGGACAGGGATCATTACGTCCAATTTTGTCACTCTTACGCACAAATGGCTGTTGCTTGACTTCATGATCTTCTGAAATCGATTGATCTCCCTCTGTTTCACTATAAGCATCATGATGATATTGTAAGTTTTTGGGAGCTGAAGATTCTGCTGCTGATTCAACTTGTTGCTCACTATGAATTTGTACTGTTACAAGAATTTTTGTTACATCAGCTTTAATAGCATCAAGCATCCCCGCAAACAATTCAAAAGCTTCTCTTTTATATTCCTGCTTAGGATTTTGCTGAGCATAGCCACGCAAATGAATCCCTTGCCTCAAATGGTCTAACGCAGCTAAATGTTCCCGCCAGTGTGAATCCATACTATGCAACATTACCATGCGTTCGTACTGACTCATAATTGAAGCCCCTACTTGCTCAACCTTACTTTGATAGTAGGTATTAACAGATTCTACGATACGGTCACGCAATTTCTCTTCGTGTAGCTCGCTATCTGCCTCCAACCACTCCTGTATCGGAATTTGCAAGTGAAATTCACTGGATAAAGCCTTCTCCAACCCTGGAATATCCCACTGCTCCTCTATACTCTGAGCTGGGATATAAAGGCTGATAAGTTGCTCCACCACACTTTCGCGAATAGCACCAATAGTTTCTGAAATACCTTGTTCAGCATCCAACAATTCATTACGCTGTTGATAAATCACTTTACGCTGATCATTGGCTACATCATCATATTCTAATAACTGCTTACGGATATCAAAGTTTCTAGCTTCAACCTTTCTTTGAGCATTTTCTATTGCACGTGTAACCCACGGATGCTCAATCGCCTCTCCCTCTGGCATCTTGAGGCGCGTCATAATATTTGCCACACGATCGGAAGAAAAGATTCGTAACAAAGGGTCCTCTAAAGAAAGATAAAAGCGGCTGGATCCTGGATCACCTTGCCTACCAGAACGCCCACGTAACTGATTATCAATCCGGCGTGATTCATGTCGTTCGGTACCTATAATATGCAACCCGCCCAACTTAACTACTTCATCATGCTTGGTTTGCCATATTTGACGGGCTTCCTTTATTTTTTCTGCTTTAGTTACATCATCAAGAGCATTATCTGTTTTAATATTATTAATTATTCGCTCCAGGTTTCCACCTAATACAATATCTGTTCCTCGACCCGCCATATTAGTTGCGATGGTCACCATCTTCGATTGTCCAGCTTGCGCGATAATGTCAGCTTCTCGTTCATGATGTTTAGCATTGAGAACTTGATGCGGCAACTTCTCCTTTGTCAGCATAGCTGAAAGCAACTCATTGTTTTCAATCGAACTCGTTCCTACCAACACGGGCTGTCCGCGTTCATAACAATCCTTAATATCCGCGATAATCGCCTGATACTTTTCCCGTGCCGTACGAAAAACTTGATCCATACGATCTTCGCGTGCGATCGGGCGATGAGTTGGAATTACAACTGTTTCTAATCCGTAGATCTGCTGAAACTCAAACGCTTCTGTATCAGCTGTCCCCGTCATACCCGCAAGTTTTTCATACATTCTGAAATAATTTTGAAAGGTGATAGAAGCTAGCGTTTGGTTTTCCTTCTGAATTGGAACATTTTCCTTAGCTTCAACAGCCTGATGCAAACCCTCTGACCAGCGCCTTCCTGGCATTAAACGCCCAGTAAATTCATCTACAATAATTACTTCGCCATTTTGTACCACATAGTGTTGATCGCGGTTATATAACGCATGCGCACGCAATCCTGCATTAAAATGATGAATCAAGGTAATATTTGCTGGATCATACAAACTAGATCCTGCTGGCAGCAAACCTGCTTCACCCAACAGCTTTTCAGCATGAATAAAGCCTTCTTCACTCAGCAATACCTGTTGCGTTTTCTCATCTACGCTGTAATCTCCCGGGCTATTCTCATCTTTTTGCTTAGTTAACCGAGGGATTAGCACATCGACACGCTTATAAATTTCGGTATCACCTTCTGCCATCCCTGAAATAATCAAGGGTGTTCTGGCTTCATCAATTAAAATTGAATCAACTTCGTCCACTATCGCGTAGTTGAGCATACGCTGTACGCGTTCTGCACTATGCCCTACCATATTGTCACGCAGATAATCAAAACCGTACTCGTTATTTGTACCGTAAGTTATATCAGCACCATAAGCCGCTTGCTTATCCTCATGCGGCATTTGTGACAGAATCACCCCGACACTTAATCCTAAAAATCGATAAATTTGCCCCATCCATTCAGCATCGCGTTTGGCCAGATAATCATTGACCGTAACGATATGCACTCCTTTCCCAGGCAATGCATTTAGGTAAACCGGTAAAGTTGCCATCAACGTCTTTCCTTCACCAGTGCGCATTTCGGCAATTTTCCCTTCATGCAGCACCATTCCACCGATTAACTGCACATCAAAATGACGCATACCAAGCACGCGCTTACTTGCCTCTCTAACTACCGCAAATGCTTCCGGTAATAACTGATCCAGTTTTTCACCATTTGAAATACGTTGCTTAAATTCATCCGTCTTATTACGCAATGCTTCATCCGTTAACGGTGAAATGACTGTTTCTAGCTCATTAATGGTACGAACGATCCTTGAATATTGCTTCACTAATCGATCGTTACGACTACCAAAAATACCTTTTAGTAAGTTGCTCAGCATGGGATGTTGCCTATCTATTGATGTAAAAATGTACTGTAATATAAATGCTGTATTGGGTATATTAATTAACTTACATTACAGCGAAAGCGTATTGAAAATCGTTTATCGAGATACTCTGTCTGGTTAAAATGAATACTTGCAAATACATAAAGTTACAGATATGTAATGAAAATAAACGACGTACATTATATTTTAGGCTGGAAAGCCTAAAACAGAATTTTACTGTTATTCACGATCTATTTTATTGATGTAATTGTTTATCAGAGTTATAACAACTATGGAATTGTTGCGATAATGAGATTCGACCATACTACCATAATCAAAATGACAGGCAGAAAAGCCAATTACTGTTTTGCATTGGATAAACACCATCTATTCTCCAAACGATCCGACATAGCCGCAGAATAAAACAGTATGAGCAATATAAATGTAAGTGACTATTTAGCAGCACTACATAACACATCTGATTTTGGCAAGCTACTTACTACAGCCAAACATCTCATTGAGGTGCAAAAACACCTACTAAATATTCTTCCTTCTCACTTAAGCGATCGATGTACAGTCGGACGACACACTCCTGAAGGACTTCTAGTTATTTATATAGATAATGGCGCTGTTGCCACTCGACTACGCAACTTTACTTTATCAATCCAACAAAAAATGAATGCAGCTGGAATTAAAGTAAGTACTATTAAATTTCGTATTCAACCACAATTACATACTCACGAATCTACAAATATCCGTAAAACCGAACATTTACTCAGCCAAACTGCAATTGACCACCTAAATAAACTATCCCGTTCACTTTCTACTGAATCTCTCCTGCAATCCTCGCTTAAATCTTTGCTCGCCAACAGCAACCAGGGGCCAATCAGATAAATAAATAGATCAAAATATTCTAATTTCTCCCCATGTTACTAATAAATGTATTCGCCTCATTTATGGATTTTTCCATCGCAGCAACCAAAACTGAGACATTTGATTGCAGCATTTTCAACTCTCCTTTCAATGAAGTAATTGCTTGAGCATTTAAATTGTGTTTAAGGTACATAACTTGATCATTAAAAATCGTTAGCACAGGTTGTATCCTAGATTCTGCATCTTTCATAGTAGAAATAAGCTGCCTGTAATACGATTTTGTTGTATTTAATTTCTCCTGACTACTCTGCTTTAAGGTTGGGTTTGAATATTGTGTAATTTCCTGCTCCCATTCTTTAAACAAAGCGGCTGAAACACTCTCAATATCTTCTATTCGACTTCTTACTTCTTCCGCTTTATCCACACTTGCTTCATATTCTTGATTCAATCTTTTATAGATTGATTCGAGATTTCCCCCTTTAAAATTCGTCGCGGCAGAGAATTGTTGCAAAGCTGATTTAAATTGCTTCCCAGTCTCTTTTTGAGTATCTCTAGCTTTCTCTACCCGGGAAACCAGTACATCTCGTTTCGGTATGCCTATTTTCTCAAGTGCGCTGTAATACATGTTAGAACAAGCCATCATAAAAACTACGATTACGACAACCAGAACTCGATCTAATAGATATTTCATTAGCATTCCTCAACAAATCTCTCAAAATCTTAAAAGAGCATTAAAATACAATAATTATTCATTTCAACGTAATACACCGCGTCGTAACAATTGCCACATAACTTTGTATCCCCACAATATTGGGTGGCGTCTTAACATAGGTGTAATTTCTACCTTAATACCTGTATGGCGCTCTATTTTCCAAGCAGCATAATCCAGACAATCTCGGAAGGTCATCGTTGCTTTACTCAACCGCAATATCGATAAGACCCTCCCCTGCCAGCGGCGCAATCGCCATTGAATACGTGTATTTAATTTTCTTAAAAGCGTTACTGATCCGATCTGATATTGCCCATTAGTCTGTAGATCTAATAATGGGACTAAAGCAGGTACAGCAGCTACAGTTAGCTGATTATAAAATTCAGGATCAAGATGTATCAGATGCAGTGCTCGCTCCTTACGCTCTGCACGTAACTCTGCAGCATAAGTCAGCATTAACCCTGAAACCCAGATTGTCTCCAAATCACTGGGGCCTGATTTCAGGATAGGTAATGTTGAACGAAGGAACCTAAGTACAGCATGTGCTTGCGCATAATAGATACGCGTACGCACCTGTTCATCGCGTGTATAAAGCAACCTGATTGGCTGTGAAAAACGTGCCCAAATATATGGATGAAACCAACAGCAAGCACCGCGCTCAAAATCTGCCGTCGATATCACAGCATACTTTGCGCGTATGATGCCTGTTGAAATGGGAATTTCTAGGTAAAAGACGTTAGGTGGCAACCAATTATTTAGATAAGCTAACAAACGATCAGAATAAGCGAGGTGATAGTCGCTAACCAGCACATAAAAATCTGCAATCCCCTCTGTTAGATCAGCAGAGTGTAGACATGAACCATATAAAATGATTGAATCCAACGCTTTTCCAAAATGTTGTTGCAGCGTTGCAGTAAAATTCTGAAACAATGGATGTACAGTCTTGGTATCTTGGAATGCAATTTCTTGTATTAGGCGGTTAGGAATAATACTTTGTAAATTAGCGGATCCATTCATGCTGATTATCTTTATAAAACACGGAACAATATTGGACCATCCGCTGTAATTTTTACTGGTCCATGTTGGCTAGAGGCATAATAAAGTTCTCCATCCACAATATATTCATCATCTAACCATAGCTCAATTGAAGCTGCGTTATAACTGGTATAGCCATCTTCCCTGTTCAGACGATGACCACGTCCAGTAATAAGCGGCCATATATTTCGCCAGAAATGTTTATTATATTGCTCGATAAAAGTTACGTGTAATGGAGCCGATTCTTGACCCCAATAAGGACGTATCCCAAGCAATAATTTCTCTAATGAGGTCACAAGAGCAAGCAGATACACCTTCTCATATTGCCTCCCTAGATTGTCTTGTTGAGCAATGCGTACAGGCGCCCATTCCGCTTGTGGACGACCCAAAAAAGTAGCTGATAACGAACGTAATACAATTAATATAGTAAAAATACTACCAGTAATTCCTATTTGCTTAATCTGACTACGGGAAAACTTTACGCCACGTGCAATTAAACCAAGCCCAAACATCATCCCATACACATTTTTCTTACCTTTCTGTTCAATACGCAACACTGGTCTTTTTGTTAATTTTATTTCACTCGGTTGCTGTAGATATTGCCTGATCCTGATTAAAACTTGCTCAGCTCGCCCATTAGTACCTAAATCCAGAGCAGTCATATTAGTCGTGCCAGCTGGCACAATTGTAATTTCAGGCCATTTTTCTGGAGGCAAATACTCAAACAGGCAGCTGATTACACCCTGTAACGTACCATCCCCCCCTACAACAATCAGCCATTCAATTTTCTCATTTACTACAGTAATCACTGCCTGCTCAAACTCAATCGCGTTGACAGCTTGAATTTGCTTAATCTCTGGCAACATCGCCAGAAGATCTTGTATCCGTACAGCGTGTTTGCGAAACCAACCTCCTTGTGAGTTATAGATTAATCCTATTCTAGTAGGAATAAAATTTGCCAACCGGCTACTCGCTTGATGCTGGTTTAACATACTGACGAGAGAGAGGTTGTCGGGTAAATACTTTAACTGCAAGTTGCTGTCTATCACGAACAGGATCGATCTCTTCCATCCATGAATGAAGAGCACCATCTCGAGATCGACTTTGCCACGCAATAAATAATCGATACATCAGGAATAAAGTTGAAAGCAAGTGCCACACTACAACTAAAATAAACCCCACATCCGGTTTTCCCGCCATCCAACTAACTGTTAATAAAATTAGATTAGGATTACGTCGAGCGGTAATCAGGCGATGAAACGAATCGATCTTGTGCCAAATAAAAATGTCAAAAGAAGCCAACCAAAACTGGAAAGCTCCTTCACAAAGACGGCCGCCTATATAGCCAATAAACATCAACCAGATTAGTAATTCAAGATTGGTCAGAGGTGTAGCCGTCGTCGCAAGACCAATTCCCCATGCTAGATACCACAAAGGAGGATGCACAATATCTAGACCATGATCCAGTACATCCCCTATCTTGCTTGATGTCAATGTAACACGCGCCAACTTGCCATCGACCGTATCCAGGAAGGTCATTAGCCAAGCCATAATCAAACCGATACCAAACTCACCGTACCAGAAAGCTATCCCCGCTGCTATAGCCAAAACTAGACTAAATAACGTCACATGATTAGGTTTTAAACCTAACCGAACACATAAACGCGTAGCCATAAAAGCCGGCCATGGCCATAACCATTTTGTAACTAGATCAGTTACCCCTTTATAAGATGCAGCAAAAAGCTCTGATTCCAGCTCAGCCCGATTACAATGTAAAATCGGCAGCACGTACGGCGGATCTTTCTTTTTTAGATTTTGCTGTACTTGGATAGGGAGATCTTTCACAGCATAACTAGGGAGATCATCAGGTACCGTCAGCTCCTCACTCAATACTTCACACATCATATTGGCATCTTTCCCGTTAGTTCGAATTGCTACTGGAATTTCGCTTATCGGTGTAACTAATACCATACGCTTCTCTAGCGCGATCAACGCATTAATGATTCTGATATCAAACAAATAATCAGCTCGTAACAGTAATACGGCATCCATCTCATCTAGTTGTGATAAGTTTTCTATCACAGTGACCGCCTTAATCGTACTCAACATTCGCTCAAGGCGTGAACGTCCGCTCATTCCCCACAGATCAACTTTACTGTTACCAACAATATGAACATTGCAAGCCGTAGTCATATTTCTCTCAAAAAATTCGTCGTAGCAGCCAGTATGTCGCAATAACGATTAAAGTTATTCCAGGCGCAATCGAAACAACTAAAGGATTTAACTGAAATACCAATCCGATATTAGCAACAATCTGATCAAATAAATAAATACTGATTCCCATCAACGCAGCCAATACCAGTTTCCCTCCCAATCCTTCACGCACAGAGCCAAAAACAAAAGGAATTGCGATCAGAATCATGGCAATTGTCATTACTACACTTCCAACCTTGCGCCATAAGGCCATAGTATAGGCATCCGCCTTCTGGCCAGTCATCTTTAAAAATTCAGCATGGTGTAGCAACTCCAACGGAGTTAGGCTTTCTGGGGGTTTAGTCAGCGTCGCGATATCCTCTGGGCCAAGAAACGAATGCCATCGCAATGTACGAACTTTTCGTAAAGAAATACGATGCGAAGTAAACGTACGTATAGTGACGTCATGTAGTTTCCACATACTTTTATCAAAAATATCAGCATACTGTGCATGTACATGCGCTGTCATCAATCCTTGTTTATCAAAATGCATGACTTCAATGTCCACAGCTCTCCCCTTATGCTGCATCTCACCAATACGCAATATATTTTGCTCGTTACGCGTCCATATTCCGAGTCCTTTACCTAATTCTGCGCCTTGCTCCAGCGCAACTGCACGTAATACGATTGCTTGTTGTTGAAATTGTGGCGCTACTAGATACTCCAGTACTACGGTTGAAGCAATAAGCAAGCCCCCCACTCCTACTGGAGCAAGGCTGATCATCAGAGGAGAAAATCCTGCTACACGCATCGCCACCAGCTCAAGATTAACAGCCAACCCACCCAGAGCGCCTACCGTCCCTAATAAAGCAACAAAAGGTGCAATTTGGATAAATCTACGAGGCATTAACATTGCTGTATATAGGAAAGCGTCTTTGGTGGCGTAGGTCCCTTTCCCTACATCATCAAGTTGATCAAGCAGATCAAAGAAACTAAACAAGGGCAACAACACCACAGTAGAAATGATCATCCCGGTAAAAACCCGCCAGGCAATATAGCGATAACAAATTTTCACTATTTTCTTGCAAACCAGAATGATCTAAGTTCAGGTAGGCGCAGCATGACAATCATCAAGAGTAGCCCATATATCCACCATACTCCAGGAATAGAAGCAACAACACCTTGTTCTACCCAGGTTTTAGCCAAACCACTGAGATTGTAATAGACAGCAAATACCAGTGCTGCAATAACGAACGTTTTATCTGTTTTATCTTTCCGAGGTGCGGTTCGAGTAAATGAAACAGCAATCAATGCTAATAAAATCGTTGCAACTGGTCGAGAAAGCCGCCATTGTAATTCTGCAATATCCCATGGTTGCTCGGAACTCCAGAGTGACCGAGTAGATGCAGCTTTACGTCGATAGTTTTGAGCCTGATCATTTTCGTTGAAATAAATCATTTTCTCAAACTGCACAGTACTGTCTTTGATTGCATCAAATCCAAGGCGATAGATTTTCCCATCCTGTAACTCAATGTATGGCCATTCTTCCTGTGTCATCGGGTGTTGAAAACCCTCTCGAGACACAATAATTTCACTATTTTCAGCTGTTCTGATGTAATGAAAAACACCTTCCATTCGTTTTTCAAGATCATTTTTTCCCCGAATAAAAATCACTCGGCCACTTTTCTCACTTCCGTAAAACCTTCCGGGTTGGAATCGATCAGTATTTAACTCTGCCTCAGCTTGCGCATTCATAACATAACTTTCTGCATACGCCCATGGACGAGCATAAATGGAAAGAATCCCACTAAGAATAGCGATAGGTAAAGCAATAATGAATACAGTCAATGTAATCCGATTATCACTATAGCCGACTGAGCGTAACACATTGATTTCCTGATCACGATTCATTCGACTTAAACCATGGATTACAGCAACATAAAAAGCAATCGGTACTAACACTTCTAGCGCAATGATCGTTTTTAACCCTACCAATTTGAACATTGCTATTGCACCCAAAGTCTCAGCTACAGCCCCGGTCAAAAATCGTGCAACACTAAAACTGACGAAAAGCCCAATTAAAATAATAGTTACTATGAAAAAAGGAAGTAACAGCTCCCGAGAAATGTATCTTTCAATAATTCCCATGAAAGTTAGCTGTTCTTGTTATGCTGATGGATGTACCAATGCCGCTTTAGCTAAGATAGATTCTACCTGTTGCAAATCTTCTACTTTATCAACATCAATACCTGCTTCGGGGAACGGTAGAATTACTGGGCATATCTGAACACCTGTTTTTTTTGAAACTTGTTGCAAAGCTTGATCTAATGTTAAGCGACCAAGTAAATATGACCAAACAGCTCGCCAACCCAATACCCGACTAATTAACTTCCAAGGACGTTTACGTAACGCTTCTGCTTGTTGCCAGAAATCTACCAGCACCCGCCCACGGGAATTAAATGTAAATAAATTACAGCCACAAAAATCTCCATCGTATAGACGAATTACTGTACGCCGGGCACTGCCATATTTATTTTGCAAAATTTTGTATTTTATAATTCCAACAGTTACATCACATTTCAAGCTACTAGATGCTTGTAAAAAATAATTTATAATCTCTGGCGTAAGTAAAGCATGATCAGCCGTTGTCAATAAAACCGAACAATGACTATCAATAAAAGAAAACCCTAAGGCAGCGCTACGAGCCGGTGAATCCAAGTTGGCTATCCAACTTACTTGTCCATTTTCTATGCGATATTTAAGTTCTTCACACGCAGAAAGTCGTGATTCAGGAGGACCACACAAAAAAATAGAATTGACTCGATTACTACTATTCAAGGCGTCAAGTACTCGAATCACCATTGGTTTTCCACCAATAGCTGCATAGGCCTTACATGCTACTCCTGCATATTCGGCCACAGGATCTTGAGCACCTCGATCAGCGGCTAATACTAAAGCTGCAAATTGATTATTGTTACTCATAATTAGCAACGAAGAATTCCTGTTTGTAGAACCGATACAACTGCACTTTAATTACGTCAGCGTTTTCTCATAAATACGATAACGCTTATATTCCTTAGCTCCTATTTTTTCAAGAATTGTGCGCATAGGTTGATTGTCTTCAAGTATCCAAGATAGTTCAACTTGCTGAATACCTCTCGCATGAGCCATTTTTCTTGGCGCATCAATAACCTTAAATGCTGATGCTATACCGGCAAGCGTATGATGGAACTGCTTGCGTACTCCCATTAACGGCACACGAGCTGTTGTAATCGCTTGATTTTTTAATTTCCTAGCCAAATGCAGCCAACCAAAAGGAAAAAGCTTTCCATTTAATGCTGGCAACACTTCGTTTAAATTAGGGAGTGCTGCCATGAAAGCAATAGGTTCTCCATTCATCTCCGCGATCTGGACAAATTCATCTGGAACCAACCAACGTAGGGAGGTCCCTAGTTCAGCAAATTCTTCTTGCGTAAAGGGAACAAACCCCCAATTTCCTGACCATGCGTCATTAAATATGGTTCGCATGATCTCGATCTCTTCATCAAATCGATCACGCCGCAACCTCCTTACTTGTATCTGATGCTGATATTTGCGATTAATCATCTGCATCGCTGGAGGTGGCTCAAAGTCCGTTTCAAGCCAATAAGCCAGTAAATCCTTACAGGGATAATAACCATTTTGCTCCAACAATTCAGCGTACCATGCTGGAGAATAAGGCATCATAAAAACAGGAGGAGTATCAAAACCTTGAACCAGTAGCCCACATTCCTGATTAATAGAAAAATTAAATGGCCCAGTGATCCGATACGCACCTCGCTCAACCAACCAATTTTCAGCAGTACGTATCAGTTCACTAAAAACATTCGTGTCACAAATAGATTCTAGCATCCCAAAATGACCAGTATTGGTCCCGTACCGCTCTCGATGCAGTTCATCAATTTGAGCACTAATACGTCCGACAGGTTGATTATCCTGATAGGCAATCCATCCCTGCCACTGTGCATGTTTAAAATAGGGATTAAATTTAGAACAATGTAGCCGACGCTCCAACTTAAGAGGAGGTACCCAGAGTGGGTCATTTGCATATATCTGCCAGGGAACATTAATAAAACGACCTATCCCGCGGAAACCAGAAACAGGAAGAATTTCGACGTTTCTGCCTGGCAAATACTCTGAGGGTATATTCATATATTCAAGAATAAACAGGTTCGTTCAAATTAATGAAATAGTTTTTTTCACTAAATTGAACATTTTGGAAATACAACTATTACCTGGTTATTTCTTAAACTGATCAATATAAGCTAATAAATCTGCAACCATTTTCTGAAAAGTTTGCTGCTGCTGAAGCTGATCAGATTGTTCCACCGTAGCATCTGGAATAGCTCCAGTAGATAAATTCTCAGCCCCGTTTCCACCCGAACGCGAAAACTGATAGAACCTATTCCACGCTGCGTTATATTCACGTAACTGATTTTGCGGAATAAAATTTCTCAGAACTTCAAAAGCGTCACGCAAAATAGGCAAACGAGGTTGCATATAAGCAGCCAAATCATCCGGCCAACGTGTCACAATGGGATATAAACCAAGGAGCTCTTCGTGAAAAACAGAATCATAATATTCCACTGCGCCGTTCCGGCGCCGGCGATTGATAACATCTACGCCCACACCGATAACTAAAACTAGACCTAATAAAGTAAATGGCCAAACTGGTGCCTCATGAATATAAAGCGATACCTGCTCAATAACTTTTTCCAAAATATCCTCAACTTTCCTCTAAAAGAGATCATATTCAAGACAAACTCGCTGTTCACTACTATAGCTGGTTATGATATTGCCACAGGTCATTATCAGCCGCAATGTCTTAAAATTTAAGAATGCTGAACAGTTTCTATCACCAGCAAATTCGTGGAAACAGTGGAAAACATGATAAATTGCCTGCTGCCGCTACACTACCCATCTAATTACAAACACCCGATAAAAAATAATTATCACAGTAAAACAACCCGAATTCCATATCGAAACAATGAAGGAGAGCGTAGTGGAAGATAAAGAAAAGAATACATCTGAATTATTACAGTTGGTCGTGGTACAAAATACCAACGAAATAATCACTGTTGATCAGATTAAGCTATCTCTAGATGAACGTGGATTTGCCATATTATTGGCTATTGCTACTCTGCCAATTTGCTTGCCTATTCCCGCGCCCCCTGGTTTTACGACTATTTTTGCCATTCCTATTTTTATATTATCAATACAAATGATATGCGGAATGAAAGCCCCCTGGATTCCTCAATGGTTGGCAAAAAAATCAATGAGAAAAACAATGTTAGATAAGCTAATCAACAAGATCACGCCCTGGTTAAGGAAAATAGAAAAACACATGCATCCACGGCTAACTTACATTAGCACACAAGCCTGGGAACGCATTATTGGTCTTTTTTCTTTTATTTTTTCTATTTCTATTGCGCTTCCTATTCCGCTAATTAACTTTTTACCTGGCTGGGGAATTCTTATTATGTCACTAGGATTGCTTAGCAAAGATGGATTAACTATCTTTGCCGGCATGATTGTCGGTACTATCGGTGTTGGAATAGCTCTAATAGTAGTAGCATTGTTATGGATGGGAGTCCCTCTACCACTCATGCATCAAGCTGATTAACCTATGCTGCGGCCACTTTACTTATTACATAGCGAAATTTTCCAGATTTTTCAGCCGGGATTTCTGTTACCTGCTCTACTTTAATGACTACATCATGTCCTAACCTAGCCTGAAATGATTTAATAATTTGATCGGTATCTATTTGACTTAAACCATTCTCAGCAACTACCAGTACACGCGTGAGATCTAAACTCTCCTGTATGATCTTAAACATTTTTATTTGCGGCATATCTCGTAAGATATAAATTAGCGCCAGTCCGTGCATGACCGTACCATCTTTAGCGATAATAAAATCGGTACTCCGCCCTCGTATTTCTTTAATTAGCGGTAAGCCACGCCCACACGCACACTGCTTGTCATCTACTATGCCAATATCACCCGTCCGATAACGGATAAAAGGAAAATCCCGAGTAGCTAAATGCGTCACAACTATTTCGCCAGATTCTCCGTATGGCAAAGGATGACCATAAGTATCAACTATTTCAACGATAATATCCTCAGCAGTGATATGCATTCCGCCAGCAGGGCATTCATGCGCAATAAATCCAGCATCTCGGCCACCATAACCATTTGCCACTCGACAACCAAATGCATTGCTAATTTGCTCACGTTGATCGTCGTACAAGCGCTCTGAAGTTACAAAGGCAACTTGAATGCCGATATCACTCATCTTAACACCTGATTTATCAGCATATTTTGCCAAAAAAGACAAAGAAGAAGGGTAGCCAAACAGCATTTTGGGTCGAAATTTACGAATAGTATGGAGAAATCCCTCTACCTTTTGATCGGACATTTCAAATGCTGGCAACAACTTGCTACGAAACAGACGATCACGTATTGTACGTAATGTATCTTGGGCACCTAGTTCAATTGGGGAACCCCACACCACAATCTCTGGATCGCCTATATCCACTCCCCACCAACGTGTTGCTCGCCATTTAGCTGCAATATCATGACTGACACGCTCTTTTCCAATAAAAAATACCAGTGGCTCACCGCTTGATCCCCCCGTATTAAAGCGGGCTAATCCATTGGCTTGATCTGATTTCAAATCCTCTAAATGAGTACGAATTATTGATTTATCAAGAAAAGGTAAGTGTTGTAAATCAGCCAGTGAACTCAAATCTTCAGGTTGAAAATTTAATTCGATAAATAATTTTTGATAATAAGGAACATGAGTATTTGCATAGACGAGTAGTTGACGTAATTTTTTAAATTGTAACTGTGCAATTTCCTCGGGAGAAAGCCACTGAGTTTGCTCCATACGTTTGCGCACAGTAACGCTGGTATGCTGTTTGAGGTACTCATGAAGTGGAAACAATATGCCTGATACACATCTGGTGTAAAAACCAGAAATTTCTTTCTGTAAATTCGGTTTCATTTTAATACCTGCCGATAGATCGGCAGTAGTCGCTCACGTACCTTCATCCAAGTAAACTCTGATGCTCGTTTCTCTCCCTCATCAACTAAATGATTAGTCTGTATCGGATTATTAAGCACTCTTAACACCGCTTCTGCCATAGCTTCTGGCTGAGCAGGTGGTACGAGTAATGCATTTTTTTCATGCGTAACCAAAAAAGGTATCCCTCCAACATTAGTACTTACTACGGGCACACCACTAGCTAGTGCTTCTAAAATCGAAATTGGCATATTGTCAACTAAACTAGGATTAATCATCACATCAGCTTCTCGATAAAGCGCTGAAATCATCTCATTATCCAATCGTCCCGTAAATCGAACACTCTCTTTCAATCCGAGATCTGAAACTAGACATTCCAACATATAACGTTCAGGACCCGATCCAGCGATAGTCAACCTAGCAGCAGGCATATACATCCGAATATGCCTAAAAGCATATATAGCAGACTTGATATCATAAATTGGCTCAAGATTACGAGTGACAACAATATGTGGCTCTGTTATCTGCTTTGCTCTTATCTTCACCTGACTAGAAAAACGCTCCAAATTAATAATATTAGGAACGATAACAGCATCAAATCCAAATTTTTTAAAGATATTCTGTAAAAAACCCGATGGAACTAAAACCGCCGTGACGCGCTTGAGGCTAGGACGAATCCAGAAAAAAGACTGCTTAAAGAATTTTTCAGCTTCTCCACCTCGATAGTTAATAATGACAGGCTTGCGTCGTATCCAAGCGATCCAGATAACTGGTACGGCATAAAGATGCCAAGACCAACCAGAATTAGCCATAACATGAAATAGCTGGATATTTTTTACCGATGTCCAGATCTGGATTAGATAAGGAATTAATCGAAATACTGCACGCAACCCCTTTAATTTACTAACCCATGTTGGACGATAAGGCATATTCGTCTGTATCAGCGTCACGGTAATACCTTCTTGTCGCAATAGCTCAGCCAGCTGTCTAGTTTGATTGGCCATACCCCCAGAAGGAGGAGGCAGGGGTCCTACTAATCCAATATGTAATCCAGATGTTTCCACAACCTCGGCTCCTTCATAAATGACTATTACTGAATAAATTTACCCTTAAGATTAGTTCCTCTGCATAGCAAGCAAACTGTTATAAACTAATTGATACCTCGCTACACTTTTTTTCCAGTTTCGTTCAGTTTCAACGAATTTTCTCCCTGCACGACGTAATTCATCCCATTGTTGAGGCGAATTCAACAAAGAACCTACCTTTTTAGCCAAAGAATCTGGATCACCAGCTTTAAATAGAACACCATTGTAGTTATCACAAATCAACTCTCGATGACCACCTACATCTGAAGCAGCCAACACTCTACCTTGTGCCATGGCTTCCAAGGGTTTTAGCGGTGTAACAAGATCAGTAAGACGCATGGAAAGGCGTGGATAAACCAACACATCAATTAAATCATAATAACGCTGAACTTGATCATGCGGTACACGACCGGTAAAGACAACTTTATCCTTTATGCCTAGTTGATAGGCTAGTTGCTTTAGCTGTTCATTTTGAGGTCCACCTCCAATCAGTAATACACGCAAATCTGGATGGTTCGGTAGCATAATAGGTAAAGCTCGTAGTAGAACATCCAAACCCTCATAAGCATAGAAAGAACCAATAAAACCAATAGTTTGCTTATGTACAAGCCCTAATTGCTCTCTAAGAGATTGATCAGCCGTAGATAAAGGCGAAAATTGCTCAATATCAACAGCGTTGGGAATAGCTGTAATTTTTTCTGGCGCAATTCCCCGCTCAATCATGTCATTACGCAATCCTTCACAAATCGTGGTAATAGCATCTACGCGTCGTAACGCATAATTCTCTAGTCCACGCGTCAAACGATACCTTACTCCCCACTCTTGACTCGTACCATGATCTACAGCGGCATCCTCCCAAAACGCTCTTACCTCATAAACAACGGGGATGCCAGAACGATGAGCAACACGTAAAGCCGGGATAGCATTCAGTACCGGTGAATGTGCATGTAAAATATCAGGCTTAATAGATTGCACAATCTCAGTAAGACGATCAGTTAAACCACTCATAATGGAGAGCTGATTCAAAACAGGTAACTGGCTAAAAAGGTGGGTCTGCTTAGGTGTTCGAAAAAAATGCCAATTATCTACATCTTCCTCTAACACAACTGAATCAGTATGCTTTGCACTCGTTACATGGAATGTCTCCCAACCAAGAGCTCGCTGTTCCTTCAGAATCGCCAAAGTACGAAATGTATAGCCACTGTGTAACGGAATGGAATGATCCAGGACGTGCAAAATACGCATAACTTTTAGTTTCTAGCCAAATAAAATTCAGATAATAGCGTCGTCAATTCTCACTTCAACGACAAAAACGCTTCCTTCTTTATCTCCTAAACAGCTTCTATTTCTTTTTTATCTTATAAACTCCGCCTTTATGCGTATATCCACTCCAATTCTCCGCATATCAGTTATCCGTAAATTATATTTTTCTGTTAAATCCATAATTTCGGGCAATTTCATTATCGCTTGTGCCGAATTACCTAACAAATTAGGTGCAAAATAAAAAATAATTTCATCTATTAAACCAGCTGCTGCCAGGGCTCCATTTAATACCGGACCCGCTTCAACCAATAGCTCATTGACACCTAATTCAGCTAATTTCGCTATCATCGCTTTAAGATCAACTCTGCCAACCTGGTTGGGTAAAATGAAAACATGAGCTCCTTTATTTTCTAAGTGAAGCTCTTTTTCTCTATTGTATTGCGCTGCAAAAATCCAGGTTATACCTACATTTTGCAATAATCTTGTCTGTGGAGAAATTTCTAGATTTGAATCGATAACTACACGTACGGGTTGCCTGGATGTTTCAATATATCGTACTGTTAGTTGAGGATTATCCTGCTTAACGGAACCGATTCCAGTTAGTATTGCACAAGAGCGCGCTCGCCATCGATGACCATCTCGCCGAGCTGGTTCACTTGTAATCCACTGACTCATACCATTTTTTAAAGCTGTTCTACCATCCAGGCTGGCTGCTATTTTAGTCCGCACCCACGGCTTACCATCACGCATCCGGGTAATGAAACCAATATTCAATTGTGCTGCTTCATCAGCTAACAAGCCTGTTTGTACTACAATCCCAGCCATGCGCAGTCTTTCCTTCCCTTGTCCATTTACATGTGGATTGGGATCTTCCATCGCTATAATTATTTTAGATACCTCGGCTTGGATTAAAGCATCTACACAAGGTGGGGTACGACCATGATGGCTACATGGTTCAAGAGTTACATAGACGACAGCACCTTTTGCTAAATTCCCCGCTGCTCGTAGTGCATTAATTTCTGCGTGGGGCTCTCCTGCTCGCTCATGCCATCCGGTACCAACCACTTTGCCATTATTCACGATTACACATCCCACACGAGGATTAGGAGTAGTAGTGAATAAGCCTTTCTCTGCCAGCTGTAAAGCATGCGACATATGCGCATAATCCAAAGCAGTAAACACTTACTTATATTTCCTTCCCATCAAATCAAAAAAATGTTACCAACCAGATAATTTACATACATCCTTTTATCTACTTTACTATTCATGCTACGATTTTTACACATTATTATTACAACTGGAGGTAGAAATGCTTTTTGTAAGAATAGTCGTTACTCTGTTTGCTTTATTATCGACCGGCGTGGTGTTTGCCAAAGATCAAGTACCATACGCCACACAAGTTAACGATTTGATGCGCTATTATCGCGTTACTCCTAATATTGCCACTTCAGGGGCTCTTACTCATGACAGCATTCAAGAATTAGTCAAACATAGCTTTAATACTGTTATAGATTTACGTACTGAATCAGAAGGTACAGTCGGTGAAAAAAAAGCAGTTGAAACCGCAGGAATGACCTATATCAATATTCCTGTTACCAATGATGGCGTAAATGAAGCGCAACTAATCGCATTCAAGCAAGCACTAGAACAGGCCTCTCCTCCTATTTTGATACACTGCGCAACTGGTAACCGAGCAGGTGCAATGTGGACAGTTTATCGATTAAAAGAAGGCGTTCCTCCAGAAACAGCTTTCAAAGAAGGGCGCACAGCAGGCATGAACGCAGGGATGGAAAAAAAAGTTAGAAAAACCTGGTGTAATGAAACTACGGAAGAATGCTAATTGTTTGTTCGCTTTCTTGTTATTAGCTTAAAAAATTGCCATCACTTTGACATAATCACTCAAGCCAGTCATTTTTTATTGACCAACTTGAGTGATCATTCTTTTTTTATGGGTTTACTCTAAAAGAAAATACCTGAATTCTTCTATCGCAGCAAGCGGATAGAAAACTTACCTTCTATCTTCCAAAACACTTCACAACGATATCAAATTAAAACACCATAGGTACTCTGAAGTTTAATCTAACATCTTGTGCATCACTGGTTGTTCCTATCGAAAAGGAAAAATTCAGAGTAGTCTGTGGAGAATACTTAAAAGCATAACCTATTAGTAGTTGACCAATATCCAGCTGGCTACCTCGTAATCTAGTGCCGTTTATTTTTGTGTCAAAGATATGACGATGGGAGTAACCAATATTAAATGAAGAGCGTTCATTGATTCCAAACCCCATACCAACAGTTAAACCTACCCCATAACCTGGGTCAATTTTTAATTTATCTCCTGATCCATCCAGCGCTTTCTCCTTTGTACTCATGTTGTAGTTATATGCTAGATTAGCGAAGAATACAGCTGGATCAGTTGCATACAAAGCAGTAACACTAGGCTCAAAACTAAAGAAACCAGAACCTGTTGGTACTTCAGTAGGAAATACCGCACCAGGAACACCAATCGCTCGCTCATAATTGATATCGAAAGGACCTTTACCTGTAGGTGCTGTAGCGAGTAAATTTCCTACCAAAATGGGCCATCCCCCTGCTCCTGAATTAAACTGATAACGAGCAGCAAATTCCAGATCACCTAGACCATATCCTGATGCATTAAACACCTCATCTATTGAAGCACCAATACTAATAGGCCTTGATCGTTGAATATCAAAACGCATCCTATAAGGTACTCGAGCTTCTACTTCCAGACGATCAGTTACCCCATAACGTGCACCGATACTAGCCATAATGCTGTGTTGTTTTACTTGACGAATATCAATTAAACCGACAGCAATAGCTGGAAGAAATGTAAATGCATCCAAAAATACACGATTACTATCCGTAAAAGCATACTCAACCGCAGGTTCGATTACAATCTTGCCTTTACGTGTCAGTACTCCGCCTACAGCACTACTCAATCTAGGAATTTCAGGTGGTCTAGGTTTCTCATCTTGTTTAGGAGGAGCCTGTCCTACAGGGCCAGCCGGTAAATTATTTGATTCTGCGCGCGCTTGCACCTGATCTGTTTTTTTATCAGCAGATCTAGCAATAGCTGTTTCTGGTTTAGAAGATTTTGATGAAGGCTGTTGCTGATCGTCTTTATTAGTTATAGCTTTAGCCGAACCACGATCAGCAGATTGTGTCGGCATTAATGAATCTAATCGAGATTTAAGTTTCTCTATCTCTTTTCCCTGCTCAAGAATAATTTGTCTCTGTCTCTCAAACTCTTTTTGTTGCTGCTCGAAAAGAGATTTGTATTGTTCGAGCATTTCATCAGCAGGCTTTGCTGTCTGTGAATATACTGCAAGAAATAATACAAGAGTGCCTCCAATATACCTATTATTTAATCTTATTAGGTGTCTATTATTCCCAGCCCCATTTTTTTTCATATTATTATGGCGTACAAATTTAAACTATCGCAGTAATGCTGGTGCTAAAAAATCGGCAAAAATCCGCTGACTTCCACCGTTCGCCATAACTCCCCTCACGTTACTAACCTCTATATTAATTTTTGTTAGCGCTTCTATGTGTTGACCATCTAAAGCATTTTGAACATAAGTACTGACTTCCGGTATAGTTACAGAATTAGCTATCATGTTCTGCATTCCTGCTTGTAAAACAGCTCCCTCTCCTGGATATTGAATAGAAGAAGCATGTATCAGCGCATCATTTAAATGAATAAATTTTTCCAAACTCATATCAATATGAATACCGTTTGGCAAAATAAACCCTCCCCTTAGCGCAGCCAGCTCTTCATCCGTTGCGCGCTCCCATTCCGGCTGATAAATGTGTTTAGACAATCTAGCATCGGTATGCTCAGCATGGGCTTGTGCAACAAAGCAAGATAATATTAATAATACAAAACAAGAACGAATATTTTTGACTACCCGATGGAGATACTTTATTTTCATTTTCTATCCTGTATCACAAAATTATCAAAAATCCCAAAGACCTGGGCGCAATACGTTAAACACCCCCAAGCTTGTCCGGTCAACTGCCTCTCCTAACGGAGCCAGTCTACCTATCCATTCTTGATTTACCTTTTCATAGTTTACTTCAGGGTCAACATCACTATGAACCAAAAATAAAATGCGATTTCCCCACATTTTCTCAAATTCAGTACGGTCCATAGATTTAACTCCCTGGGCTGGATCTCCTAATAAGACCTTATTCTCATCCACCCCTTTAATAATGACAAAATGCATATATCCATTATGATTGATGATCGTAATAGCTGGATTACCCGTAGAGCGCAACTGATCCAGATTAATCTTGAAACCATCCGAACGATATCCTCTACGTTCAAGATAGCGCTTCATATCCAACATAGAAAATCCTTCTCGCTTAATTTTTTCTTGATCTCCATGCTGGAACATATCAATAAATACTGATTGCTCATCAACAGTATCGTCATAATGAAAAGTAAGTAGACTCGCAAGAGCGGCAGAACCACAACTAAAATCAAACTGTTGCCTATAAACAGTATTAAACCTGCGCTCAGCAAAACTCTTACCTACTATATTGAAATTGGCACCACCGGCTACACCAATCATATCTAACGCCAACACTTTACCATTCAGGGTTGTAGCTAACAAAACAGCAAATAAAGTTAGCAATAATCTCATGTTTATTCTCTGGGTTAATGATCAAAATAATTAATCCTGAATAGGAAAGGTTAACTGAATACAATCCTTATATAATCTTTATCTCGTCACCTCACAAAAAAAATTGATATTAAAATTAAGGCAGTATGGTCACGTTTACTATTGTTGAATCTTGAATTAACACATTATTCCCCGAATTCTGGATAACCGAGAACATGCCACTCGCCCCGACAAAAGAGCCATTATCGATAGAATTAAATCCACTCACATTATTTGTTGCACTATTATCAGTCAGGAATGCACGAACATTCATTCTATTTAATGTCGTTATATCAACTCCCTCTCGGCCCGTCATACTATCAAGCTCTTCCAGAGTAGCTCTCTCAACCTCAGGAAGAAAAACTCCTTTTTCCTCTATTCCAGACGCTCCATAAGTAACACTAATAGGCATCCACAATGCAAGCACAACAAGATTTTTTCTAACACCGGTTTTCATAAGAAACCCCCACACTCACTACTAACATACCTATCAAAAAAAACTGGCAAGCAATATTCCTACCGCCTGCCAGTTATAAGTGCTATATCCTTAACCTAACTGTAATTACTCAAATTACGGACGGTTAACGTTTACATTACCCTGGAAGGATACTTGTTGTTGAATCAAAGAATTTGATCCTGAATTTTGAGCAACTTGATTCAGACCAGCACCATTCATTGAGTTATCAATGCTGTTACCAAAAGCAGCACAGCAGTTAGCATATCCTTCACTCGGCACACCGTTAGCAGCTTGGCCTGTCACTGAACCATCCAATTCTGCATTATTAACAGAATAGGTAACTGTTGCGTTACCACCATTAGCAGCAGCACTACCCTCTCCTTTAGCAATCGTTCTGCTGTTATCGCTACTGTCAGTTACGCTTGCTGTGCTATTACCGTTGGCAGAAGCATTACCCTGACCTTTAGCATTAGAGCTGCTGCTATCGTTGTTGCTATTGCTGCTATCTGCTACAGATGCTGTGCCACTACCGTTGGCAGAAGCATTACCCTGACCTTTAGCATTAGAACTGCTGTTATCGTTGTTGCTGTGAGCAGTTTTGGTATTGTTGCTATTGCTGCTATCTGTTACAGATGCTGTACCACTATTGTTAGCTGATGCATTGCCTTTACCTTTAGCGCTAGCGCTGCTGTTATCATTGTTACTATCTCTTGTAACAGTCTTGGTTCTTTGGCTGTTATCTGCGTTATTGCTATCTTTAGTAACAGTTTTAGTATTGTTGCTATCTTCTGTTACGGTCTTGGTTCTTTGACTGTTGTCAGTATTCGTTACAGTCTTGGTTCTTTGACTGTTGTCATCGTTGCTGTCAGTATTTGTAACAGTCTTGGTTCTTTGACTGTTGTCATCGTTGCTGTCAGTATTTGTAACAGTCTTGGTTCTTTGGCTGTTATTGTCGTTGCTGTCAGTATTTGTAATAGTCTTGGTTCTTTGGCTGTTGTCAGTATTCGTTACAGTCTTAGTTCTTTGGCTGTTGTCATCGTTGCTGTCAGTATTTGTAACAGTCTTGGTTCTTTGGCTGTTATTGTCGTTGCTGTCAGTATTTGTAATAGTCTTGGTTCTTTGGCTGTTGTCGCTAGCATCTACAGTCTTGGTTCTTTGGCTGTTATCTGTAGTACTGTTGTCGTTGCTACTATCACGCGTTACAGTTTTTTGGCTGTTGTCAGCATTGTTACTATCATTAACACTGCTATCAGCTGTTGTTGAAGTGCCTCCATTGTTAGCAGCAGCATTGCTATCGCCTGCTTTGTTATTGATAGCTTTTTCTACATTTGATGCAGGGCTGCTTGGGTCTTCACCACTTTCAGCCGCCCAAACATTACCAGCCAGACCGAAAGCCAGAACAATACTAGCAGCTAGAATTTTTTTAGAAAATTGATCCATGACATTTTCCTTTAATATCAACAAGTTAAAAATAGATTTGATTACATCTATTACTACAAACTCACAAGATAATTGTTGTTGATTAACAACAACTCGTCTTGTTGGGGTGAATATTAAAGAAATTTCAGCTTAGAAGACAATACTGCAATTGCATACAATCTTATATGTGCTATATTTTGAGGCGTTTTTAAAGTTAATCTCGGCTTATTTCGCTATACAAAAACTGCAACACTATATGATAAAAATTTATTACGTGACACAACTTTCAACCCTAATAACTTGTATCTCATGTTAATTCCCAGATACATATTGACGTAGCATTTAAACAATATCAATTCTTCAATATATATTCCTCTCTATTGATGTCGAAAAATTTTACACCTTTTTATAAAAAAACTTCATTCAATTTATATAACAAATTAAATCAAATACTTAATAAAGTGGCGCAGTTTATGCTTGTTTATAACTACGCAGTGATTAACTATTGGAATACACAGGGAGTATCACCCCATCGTTGGTCAAACCATCAAAATTAGGTATTCATAACTGCTTTAGTGGTTGCAGCAAGATATAAAACCTTTGATAAATTGGAGTGAATTTATGGACTACGAAGAAAAAAATAAACGTTTACCTCGAGCTCACTATACCTTATTGGAAGCCAGTCGCGAGAAGAAAACGACTAACACAAAAATCCTCGCACAATACCTTAATCGTTCTCCAGCGACAATTCGCACCCAGTTTCAGAGAATCATGGCATTTCTTGATGTTCACTGTAGATATGAAGCATTACGCAAAGCTGAAGAGAACGGATTAATCAGAAAAAGCAAACGCCCTTCGCTGGGTGGAGGGAATCGACCAGATTCCGATCCTTTACCACCCTCTCCTTTTGCATAAAGTGTATTAGATCAACTAATCACTTAGCAACATCTTCAAATTAATAAAAAAGATAGTAGAAGAAGAAATTTACTCACAAAAGACTGGTTACCAAAAATCTAATTTAACGTAACCAGTCTACTGCGTCGATTTTATGAATACCTTATCTATAAAGTCGAACTGATTATGAAAACCGTCAATCGTTTTAAATTAAGTAGTTAATCAGCTTAACAAGCTGGCGATACGATTGACAGCTTCGCGAAGATTTTCCATAGAAGTTGCGAACGACAATCGCATATAACCCTCGCATCCAAAAGCAGACCCAGGTACAACCGCTACTTCAGCGCGCTCTAGTAAATAACCGCAAAACTCAACATCGTTCCCTTCCTGCAAAATCTGCTGAGAATGTAATCGGCTAATCGCCTGCCTTACATCCGCAAACGCATAAAAAGCTCCGTCAGATAATAAACAACGAACACCTGTTATAGAATTTAGCGCACCCGTCAAAAACTGGTTACGTTCTTTAAAGGCCTCTACCATTGGAATTATGCAGGCTTGGTCGCCATTTAATGCGGTTTCAGCTGCTACTTGAGCAATAGAATTCGGATTGGATGTACTTTGCGATTGAATATTTTCCATAGCCGTAATAATTGCAGCTGGACCACCACAATAACCAATCCGCCAGCCAGTCATCGCGTAAGCTTTAGATACCCCATTAAGTACGACAGTGCGTGCTTTGAGATCAGGGCAGGCGTTTAAAATATTAACAAATCTACCCTCAGATAGCAGAATGTGCTCATACATATCATCGGTGGCAATCATAATTTCAGGGTATTTACGCAGCACTTCTCCCAACGCTTGCAACTCCTCCAGACTGTAAACACTACCGGAAGGATTACTCGGGCTATTGAGAACAAACATGCGAGTTCTAGGAGTGATCGCTTTCTCAAGCTGGGCAGCCGATATTTTGAATTTATCCTCAATACCTGTATTGATAAATACAGGTTTTCCTTGGGCAATCAGTACAATATCTGGGTAGGAAACCCAATATGGCGCTGGAATAATTACTTCATCACCCGGATCAATCGTAGCCAGTATCAAATTGAAAAAACTTTGTTTTCCTCCACTGGAAACGAGAATTTCTTTAGTCGTGAAATCCAGAGAGTTTTCTCGTTTAAATTTTGAAATAATTGCTTGCTTGAGGGAAGCGGTTCCACCCACCGCTGTATATTTAGTAAAACCATTACGGATTGCTGTAATTGCTGCATCCTTAATATGTAATGGCGTATCGAAATCTGGCTCACCTGCACCTAGACCTATAATATTTTTCCCTTCTGCTTTGAGTTTGGCTGCTTTAGCTGTAACTGCTAAGGTGGGGGAAGGTTTGATAGCCTGAACACGTTGCGAAAGTTTCACGAGACAGCTCCTGATGTGTGTGATTTGCGCATGTTAAAATTAAAAACGATCAAATTTTGGATACAGCGATCAAATTAGTGATTATTACCTTTCCAGGCAGCCCTTACAAGCTCAATCAAGCATTTCAACCAGCAGGTGATCAGCCAGAGGCTATTTCCAAATTAGTAGAAGGAATAGAATCTGGTTTATCTTTCCAAACGTTGTTGGGTGTTACCGGTTCCGGTAAAACTTTTACTATTGCCAACATGATTGCCCAGCTGGGGCGTCCGGCTATCATCATGGCCCCCAACAAGACGCTGGCTGCCCAGCTTTATGCTGAAATGCGCGAATTCTTTCCGGAAAACGCAGTTGAATATTTCGTCTCCTATTACGATTACTATCAGCCTGAGGCTTATGTTCCCTCGCGCGACCTCTTCATCGAAAAAGATTCGAGCATTAATGAACATATCGAACAGATGCGCCTCTCCGCCACAAAATCCTTATTGGAACGGGAAGATGCCATCATCGTAGCAACCGTATCCTGTATCTATGGTATCGGTGACCCGGTTGATTACCACGGCATGATTCTGCATGTGCGCGAGCATGAAAAAATTACCCAGCGCGACATCATTCAACGGCTGGCAGATATGCAATACCAGCGTAACGAATTTGAATTTGCACGCGGTACTTTTCGTGTTCGTGGTGACGTACTGGATGTTTTTCCGGCAGAAAACTCTGAAACTGCGCTACGAATCTCCCTGTTTGATGATGAAGTGGAAAATATGACACTGTTTGATCCACTCACCGGCCACACCCGGCAAAAAGTTTCACGCTACACAGTCTATCCTTCCAGTCATTATGTCACGCCACGCAGCACTACCCTGCGCGCGATTGAAACCATCAAAACCGAGCTGGCCGAACGATTGAACTATCTTTACGAAAATCACAAACTGGTAGAGGCGCAGCGTCTGGAACAACGCACCCGTTTTGACCTGGAGATGCTGAATGAACTGGGATTTTGCAAGGGCATTGAAAACTATTCACGCCACTTATCCGGTCGATTACCCGGTGACCCTCCACCCACACTCATTGATTATCTGCCGGATAACGCATTAATGATTATCGATGAGAGCCATGTCACCGTTCCTCAAATCGGTGGAATGTACAAAGGTGATCGCTCAAGAAAGGAAAATCTGGTGGCTTATGGGTTTCGCCTGCCTTCCGCACTGGATAACCGGCCACTCCGATTTGAGGAATTTGAAAAACTGATGCCGCAAACTATTTTTGTTTCTGCCACCCCGGCAGAGTATGAAACACAGCATAGTGGTCAGATCGTTGAACAAGTCGTGCGGCCAACCGGGTTAGTGGATCCGATTATTATTATTCGTCCGGTTGCCACTCAAGTGGATGATCTGATGTCAGAAGTTTCCACGCGCACCGAACAGGGAGAGCGGACATTAGTCACTACCCTGACTAAGCGCATGGCGGAAGATCTGACAGATTATTTTTCTGACCACGGCATTCGGGTACGTTATCTACATTCTGATATTGATACGGTTGAACGGGTTGAAATCATTCGTGACCTGCGCCTAGGAAAATTTGATGTCCTGGTCGGAATCAACCTGTTGCGGGAAGGACTGGATATTCCGGAAGTCTCACTGGTTGGCATACTGGATGCTGATAAAGAAGGTTTTCTGCGCTCGGAACGTTCATTAATCCAGACCATGGGTCGTGCCGCTCGGCATGTTAACGGCACAGTAATTCTCTACGCCGATCGGATAACCGGCTCCATGCGACGTGCCATTGATGAAACTGAACGGCGGCGCGCAAAACAACAGCAGTTCAACCAACAACATAACATTACGCCGCGCGGAGTCAGCAAACGGATCAAGGATTTGATCGATGGTGTTTACGATAGCAAGAGTGAAATTGAGCACCAGAAAGTTGCGCAAATCCAGGCGCGTTATGCCGCCATGAACGAAACGCAACTGGCAAAAGAAATTCAGCAACTGGAAAAAGCCATGCTGGAAGCTGCCAGGAACATGGAATTTGAACAGGCTGCCCGGTATCGTGATGAAATAAAAAACCTTAAAAACAAACTGTTTATCGGCATGATCGATCCTGACGACATCGAAAAAACGGCACAACCAGTAACTAAAAATTCGGGCAAAAAATCCCGAAAACATCTCCGGATCTGATTATCTTTTCTCCAGGCCGGTTTTTTGCATAGATCGGCCATCCATGCCAAAATAAAAAAGTACTCAGCTGGAAACAGGATTTTCCGGCAATCTGGATCTCCTCTGCTTCCGTCTGCATAAAAACTTCTTCGGGCAAAAACAGCCCGCGTTATTCCGGCAATAACCGGACCACTGACAGGAAACCAGTTAACCATGTCTACTGATCAGCACAGTCACAGTATCACCGCAAAAAATGTTGTTTTATTCGGCGAAGTACTGGCAGATATCTTCCCCGATAGCACCGTAATGGGCGGTGCGCCTTTTAACGTAGGATACCATCTGCAGGCTTTCGGCTTATGCCCGATCCTGATAACACGGACTGGTAACGATCCTCTGCGTCAGAAATTAATCACACTGATGGAAGCTGCCGGTATGTCGGCTATCGGTGTTCAGTACGACCCCTGTTATCCCACCGGACAGGTTCAGGTTAAACCATTCAAGAATGGCCATACGTTCAAAATTCTGGCCGAACAAGCTTACGACTTCATCGATCCAGATGCCGCCGGTGATACCGCCGCAGCCAATAATCCTCAACTGGTATATTTCGGCACACTGGCTCAGCGCAATGCAATATCCGGCATAGCGCTGGCAGAAATACTGCGACGCACACCGCAAGCACTTCGCCTGCTTGATATTAATTTGAGAAAACCCTGGTACCGGCCGGAAATCATACGCCATTCCTTTTTGCAAGCTGATCACGTAAAAGTTAACGTAGACGAACTGGCCAAACTACCCGATCTACTGGCTTTTCAAACCGGCAGCACCCACGATACCGCAGCATACCTGATAGAAACTTTCCAGCTAAAAACACTGCTGGTGACATGTGGAGCAGAAGGCGCATGGTTACTTGATCAAGCTGGTAACTATGCTGAAACTCCCGGCATCACCGATGTATCGATAGTCGATACCGTCGGCGCGGGGGATGGGTTTTGTGCCGTTTTTATTCTCGGATTACTGCTTGGTTGGCCAGGTACGCTCATGCTGAACCGCGCCAACCGGTTTGCCGCCGCCTTATGCGAGATACGTGGTGCCACGCCAGTATCAATCAGATTTTATGACACTTTCCTCAAGAACTGGGGTTTACACTAATAATCAAATAATGTCGGATCAAAAACTTTATATTCAAGACCCCTGCATAACTTCCCCGGTTATTTTAATAAACTCTTAAAATGAACAGGTGTAAGAAAGGTCAAGGAGGAGGAGAAGATGCAGATGAGTTTTGGCTCAGCTGAACTGGAGCAACGACTGAAG
>WBZO01001229.1_pt1 | contig 41728 bp, 31 predicted proteins | sample 5204261 | NCBI WGS metagenome assembly WBZO01 (sample SAMN12412400, study PRJNA552823) | activated sludge metagenome | isolation source: activated sludge from anammox sidestream of wastewater treatment plant... | place: USA: North Carolina | collected 2017-09
AACTTTGTCCTTACGCATAGGAGGTGTTTTTAATTTAAAATATTGTATTTCAAACGTAAATATATTAAATAATCTCCTATGCTTATAATCTTTATGCTTTTTTCTTATCCATTATTCACGTTAATTAGCCTTTGAGGTTTAATAAACTGATATTCTTGAAAGCTTTATAAAGCCAAAACATTGCAAGAGATCAAATAATTTGTGATTATTTGCCTGGCCTGATCAAAAAAATGCCTTATCTTTGCATCCCGTAGCAAGGAAAACAAAGTTTCTTTCTCAAAAATATCATGGCTAAATACATTTTTGTTACGGGTGGCGTTTCGTCCTCATTAGGAAAAGGCATTATTGCAGCCTCACTGGCTAAACTCCTACAGTCAAGAAAACTTTCTGTCACTATTCAAAAGCTGGATCCTTACATTAATGTCGATCCCGGTACACTTAATCCCTATGAGCATGGCGAGTGCTATGTAACTGAAGATGGAGCTGAGACAGATCTGGACCTTGGTCATTATGAACGCTTTCTCAATAGGCCAACTTCACAAGCCAATAATGTCACTACTGGTCGTATTTATCAAAATGTAATACAAAAAGAGCGTGCAGGCGCATACTTGGGCAAGACCGTACAAGTCATCCCACACATTACTGATGAGATAAAAAAGCATATCACTCAGCACGAACAACTCGGCCATTACGATATCATCATCATTGAAATCGGAGGAACGGTCGGTGATATCGAATCCTTACCTTACCTGGAGGCACTTCGACAATTACGTCGTGAAGTAGGAAAAAATAATTGCCTGGTCGTGCACCTAACCTTGATTCCCTATCTTAAAGCCGCCAAAGAATTAAAAACAAAGCCTTCACAACATTCTGTCAAGGAACTCTTGCAGGCAGGTATTCAACCGGATATCTTAGTTTGCCGTACTGAACATCCACTACCTGAGGATCTTCGGGAGAAACTCGCGCTATTTTGCAATGTAGAAGAAAGATCCGTCATAGAAGCACTAGACGCTGATACGATTTATGACGTTCCACTCCTGATGCTCAAAGAGCAACTGGATAGTACTGTTCTAGACAAACTAGGAATAGAAAATAATGAAACGCCAGACCTCAGCACTTGGACAGATTTTTTGGATAAGCTTAAAAACCCTAAGCATGAAGTAAATATAGGGCTCGTAGGTAAATACAATGAACTACAGGACGCTTATAAATCCATATATGAGTCATTTGTCCATGCCGGAGCTGTCCATGAATGCAAGGTCAATGTCATTCCCATTCATTCAGAAACATTGAGTAGTGGAGATGTCGTCCCGAGATTACAAAATCTCGATGGCATTCTCGTTGCACCCGGATTTGGTGAGCGCGGCATTGAGGGAAAACTACTGGCAATCCGATATGTCCGAGAAGAGAATATTCCATTTTTTGGCATCTGCCTAGGTATGCAGTGTGCTGTTGTTGAGTTTGCAATAAATGTGCTCGGATTAAAGGATGCTGCATCTACAGAGATGAATCCGGACACACATCATCCGGTGATCCACTTACTGCCTGAGCAGAGAAATATTACTGACAAAGGAGGAACGATGCGTCTAGGTGCTTATAAATGTGTTGTCGATTCGAGTTCAAAAGCTTACACAGCATATGGTACTCATGAAATATCAGAACGGCATCGGCATAGATATGAATTTAATAATGACTATTTAGCACAGATGGAAGCGGCAGGGCTGAAAGCTACCGGCACAAATCCAAAAACAGGGCTAGTGGAAATTATAGAATTAGACCAACATCCTTATTTTGTGGGTGTCCAGTTCCATCCGGAGCTAAAGAGTACTGTAGAAAATCCGCATCCACTATTTGTAAGCTTTATTCGAGCTGCACTAGATAATAAAAAAAGATGAAAAAACTAAAACTCGAAGAGCTGGGTAGAATATCTACTGAAGCCTACAAAGCCTCGGACAAATTACCTATAGTCGTAGTTTTAGATAATATCCGTTCTGCTTTGAATGTAGGTTCAGTGTTCAGAACTACCGATGCTTTTCAGCTGGAAAAGATTGTACTGTGTGGTATTTCTGCCACACCACCTAGTAGAGAAATTACTAAAACTGCCATAGGCGCTACAGAGTCAGTTGACTGGACTTATGTTCAATCCATTGTTGAAGCAGTTACTGTCCTTAAAAATCAAGGATATTTGTTGGTGGCAGTAGAGCAGACAAATCAGTCTGAATTGCTCCAGGACTTTAACCCTCAATCCCAAAAAATAGCCTTAATCTTCGGAAATGAAGTAGATGGTATCAGTGATGACATATTGCCATTGCTAGATGCGAGCATTGAGATAGCTCAGTATGGTACAAAACACTCACTCAATGTTTCAGTTTGTGCCGGCATCGTACTTTGGAAGCTTTCTGAAACATATAGAAAACAGTGAATAATTTCACCGCCTATAATCCTAAATGCAGATTTTTCAAAGCAAACGCGATGCAATCAAATTTAATTGCCAATTTACAAGATAAAATTGACCATATATCAATAAAATACTTGAATACATAAATAGAATTTTAAAAATAATCGTATATTTGCGGCCGTAAGTGAAAATGTGGAAGGGGACATTCAGTTCCCTTTTTTGTTATACTTATTTGTATGCAACAAATAGAATTAGAAAAATTAGTTGAAAAAGGTCTCGCTGAGCTGGAACTGAACGACACTTTCCTGATAGAAGTAAAGCTGAAAAACAATAAAATTGAAGTGTTTTTGGATAGTGATTCAGCTGTAGATTTTCAGAAATGCCAGAAGCTCAGTAGATGGATAGAGGCGATACTGGATGAATCAGGCGCATTTGGTGATAATTACACTCTGGAAGTATCCTCTCCCGGCGTAGGAAGTCCGCTAAAATTATTGCGTCAGTATCCCAAAAATATGGGGCGAAAGATAGATATTAAATACGGTGAAAATAAGCGTTGCAAGGGTATCCTTAAAGATGTGAAGGATAATATTGTATTTGTAGAATACGAAACGAAAATCAAAGAGGGTAAAAAAAATAAAAAAACCCTTGTCACAGAAGAGATTAAATTTGAAGATATAATTGAGTCAAAAATTAAAATAAGTTTCAATTAATGAATTTAGTAGAATCCTTTTCAGAATTTAAAGAAGGTAAAAATATAGACAGACCTACTATGGTTAGAGTACTGGAAGATGTTTTCAGGACATTAATCAGAAAGAAATTTGGGTCAGATGACAATTTTGATGTGATTGTCAATACACAAAACGGAGATCTCGAGATGTGGCGGGTACGTATGATAGTACCCGATGGAGAAGTGACAGATGAATTAAGTGAAATCTCATTTTCAGAAGCTCGACTTATTGACGATACCTACGAGATAGGCGAAGAGTGTTATGAAAAACTCACCCTTGAAGATTTCGGGCGGCGTTCTATTATGGCAGCTCGTCAGACACTGATTTCTCGTATTATGGAGCTTGAGAAAGATGATGTGTATAAACGATACATAGACAGAGTAGGAGACTTGATTGTAGGTGAAATCAGCCAGCTGCTTAAAAAAGAAGTACTCGTACTGGATGATGCCACCCAAAATGAACTGGTGATGCCACGCCTAGAGACAATTAAAGGCGACTTTTTTCGTAAGGGAGATATGGTGAGAGGTGTGATAAAAAGAGTGGAAATGAGAAACGGTACTCCAGTAGTTATGCTTTCGAGAACAGACAATGAGTTCCTTGAGCGATTAATGGAGCAAGAAGTACCAGAGATTGAAGACGGTATCATCACCATCAAAAAAGTAGTAAGAATTCCTGGCGAGAGAGCAAAAGTAGCTGTTGAATCTTATGATGATAGGATCGATCCTGTCGGAGCATGTGTGGGTATGAAGGGATCTAGAATACACGGCATTGTCAGAGAATTACGGAACGAAAACATAGATATTGTCAATTATACAACCAATATTCCTCTATACATCACTAGAGCATTGACGCCTGCTAAGATTACTTCCATCAGCATTGATGAAGAACATCGCAGAGCATCAGTATTTTTGAGACCTGATCAAGTATCGCTTGCTATCGGCAAAGGTGGTAGTAATATAAAACTGGCTAGCCGGTTGACAGGATATGAAATAGATGTGTATAGAGATAATGAAGACCAGGAGATAGATGATGTAGATCTGGATGAATTCAAGGATGAAATAGAAGGGTGGGTAATAGATATACTGAAGAAAATAGGATGTGATTCAGCTAGAAGTGTGCTCGCTCTGGACAGAGATGAACTCATCAGAAGAACAGATCTTGAAGAAGAAACGATTGATGACGTACTAAAGATTCTCGCTTCAGAATTTGAAGACGAATAAACTTTTTTAAATATTTAAATTCGCCAATGGCAGAAAGAATAGTAAAAGTAGCGACCGAACTAAATGTAGCTGTTTCGACCATCGTTGAGTTTCTTACCTCTAAAGGGTTTGAAATTGAGGATAAGCCGTCAGCAAAAATAACTGAGGAGATGCATCAGCTGCTCCTTAAGGAGTTTAGTTCTTCGATGGCAGAAAAGGAAAAGGCAGATCAAATTGTAATTGGTATCCAAAGACCCGGAGCCAAAGAGGATCAAAAACAGGAGGTTGAAGAGAAAGCGCCGTCTAAACCGCTTTTCACAATTCCGAGCCTTGCCGATCTCGACAAACCCGCTACTCCTGCTGAAGTAGTAGATCCTAAAACTAATTTAGAGCAAAAGGAAGATATCTCAGAGCCAGTCGAAGAGCCGATAAGAATCGAATTGCCAAAACCCAAAGTGGTAGGAAAGATTGATCTTGACAAGCCGAAATCTAAGCCTAAAGTATCGAAAGAAAAGGAAGAACCTGTTAAAAAAGAGGATCCCGAAGAAGTTCCGCATGCCACACCTGACGTAGCAGAAAAGACGGTGACTACTTCCGAAGAGCAACCACAGGAAGAAGAAATTGTCCGTATCAAAACGCCTCAACTCAAAGGCCTTAAGATTATGGGCAAGATTGATACCAGCAAGCTGGATAGCTCAACTAAACCCAAGGCAAGTGATAAAAAGGCAAATGGTCAGCCCGGTACGAATCATGATAATCAAGGTCAGAGAGCTGAAGGTGATGAAGGCCAAAGGAAAAAACGAAAACGCAAAAAGTTAAACACAGGAAAACCTGTCACTGAAGGCAAAATAGGTGATGGCCATAAAGGATCAGGTAAAGGAAGACAAGGATCACAACCAGAGGTAAAAGAAGTTTCTCAAAAAGAAATTGATGAAAAAATAAAGGCGACAATGGCGCGCCTGAATACCGGAGGTAAAAATAAACGCCAGAAGCTAAGAAGAGAAACCCGGGAAGTGAAGCGTGAAAAGCAAGAAATGCTTGATAGCGAAAACCTGGACGCTAAACTCAAACTGACTGAGTTTATATCAGTGTCTGAATTAGCAGGCTTACTAGATGTTCCTGTCGCTCAGGTCATCACCACATGTATGAGTTTAGGTATTATTGTTTCAATCAATCAACGACTCGATGCTGAGGTGATAGAACTCGTGGCAGGAGAGTTCGGTCATGAAGTAGAGTTTATCAGTGCAGAAGAAGAGCTGGATACAGAGGTGGAAGAGGAAGAAGATGACGAAGAAGATCTTGTACCAAGAGGTCCGATTGTCACTGTGATGGGACACGTAGATCACGGTAAGACTTCATTATTGGACTTCATCCGATCGGCTAATGTAGTAAGTGGTGAAGCAGGAGGGATTACTCAACATATAGGAGCTTATGAAGTAAAGGTAGGTCCGGAAAATAAGAAAATTACTTTCCTCGATACTCCAGGACACGAAGCCTTTACAGCGATGAGAGCGCGAGGTGCTAAAATTACTGACGTTGCAGTGATCATTATAGCTGCCGATGATAAGGTTATGCCTCAGACTAAGGAGGCTATCAGCCACGCACAGGCGGCAGGTGTTCCTATGGTTTTTGCAATCAATAAAATAGATAAACCTTCTGCTGATCCAGAAAAAATTAAGCAAGAACTTGCTTCAATGAATTTGCTGGTCGAAGACTGGGGTGGCACTTATCAGTGTCAAGAAATTTCTGCTAAGCAGGGTCTTAACGTGGACAAACTGCTTGAAAAGATTTTACTTGAAGCAGAAATCCTCGACCTCAAGGCTAATCCTAACCGTCCTGGAACAGGTACTGTTATCGAAGCATCACTCGATAAAGGTAAAGGTTATATCACTAAGATCCTAGTGCAAAACGGAACTGTTCATGTTGGCGATCCGATTGTTGCCGGGCCTTATGCAGGTAAAGTCAGGGCAATGTTTAACGAGCATGGTAAGAAAAGCAAATCTGCCGGACCATCAACTCCAGTATTGATTTTAGGATTGAGTGGTGCACCTCAGGCAGGCGAGAAATTTAAAGTTATGGATTCTGAGCAGGAAGCACGTCAGCTTGCTGTGAAGAGAGCTCAAATAGAACGAGAACAAACAAACAGAGCCAGCAAACGTATTTCTCTTGATGAAATCGGCAGACGCTTAGCTCTTGGAACATTTAAGGAACTCAATCTAATCGTTAAAGGAGATGTAGATGGATCCATAGAGGCATTGTCAGATTCTTTGATTAAACTCTCAGTAGAGATGGTTCAGGTTAATGTTATCCATAAGGCCGTAGGTGCAATTGTGGAGTCAGACATCCTTCTGGCCTCTGCTTCTGATGCCATTGTCATTGGCTTCCAGGTGAGACCATCCACAGGTGCTAGGCTACTCGCAGAGAAGGAAGGCGTACAAATCAAAACCTATTCTGTTATCTATGAAGCTCTGGATGAGATTAAGTCAGCCATGGAAGGAATGCTTGAGCCTACAAAAGAAGAAAAGATTGTTGCTCAAGTAGAAGTAAGAGAAGTTTATAACGTGTCAAAGGTAGGTACCATCGCCGGGTGTTATGTCACAGAAGGAAAGATTACTAGGAATACCTTAATTAGAGTGATCAGAGACGGTATTGTTATCTATCCAGTGAAAGAAGGTGCCACAGCTGAACTATCTTCATTGAAAAGATTTAAGGATGATGTCAAAGAAGTGAAATCTGGTTTTGAATGTGGATTGACCATTAAAAACTTCAATGATATCAAAGTCGGAGATGTACTAGAAGGTTACGAAATCATAGAGATTAAGCAAACCCTATAAGCGGAAGTGGTAATGACAGGATTGTCAGCACTTCAACTGACTGCTTTAAAAGATTATCTAGATAAGATTGTCGATAGAGCAAATCATGTGTCCTTTATTGAGAATGATCCGATTAGCATACCACATCAGTATTCAAAGCTGCAAGATATTGAGATAGCTGCTTTTTTTACCGCTACCCTATCCTGGGGCAATAGAAAAACCATCATCAATAAATCAAAAGAGTTGATGTCTCTTATGGATAATCAGCCTCATGATTTTATTCTGCATCATAGTGAACGTGATTTACAGCCATTGTCTGAGTTTAAGCACCGTACCTTTCAAGGGATTGATACACTGGTATTTATTAAATTTTTAAAGCTATTTTACCAGGAAAACGATAGCCTTGAACAAGCATTTTATCCGAACAAAGAGCAAAAATACAATGCTCAAGATGCCTTGACTGGTTTTTATAATTTATTTATCAGCACACCTGATATACCAATTCGTACACGAAAACACATTCCTACACCGATACGAAAGTCAGCCTGCAAGCGGCTAAACATGCTCTTAAGATGGATGGTTAGACTGGATGATCGCGGTGTTGATTTTGGACTTTGGCAGACAATTCCTACATCAGAACTCATGATTCCGTTAGACGTACATGTGGAACGATATGCTCGAAAGTTTGGTTTACTCACCCGCAAACCATTGGATTGGCAGGCTGTAGAGGAGATTACTCAAGGCCTACGATTACTCAATCCTGACGACCCTGTGGTATATGATTTTGCATTGTTTGGACTGGGCGTTCTAGATCTTGAAGATTTCGTGTTTTAAAATTGGTTATACAGCAATTATAATTTGATATGGAAAAGGACTACTTGATTTTTATATAAAAGTGGTGGATTAACTTTTGACGGATGAAGATTTAAAAAATGTTCTGATTTGTAGCATTTTATCTTAATGGCAACCTTTTTTTTGAATAATTAAGATCAAATCATTTCAAATTAAGGATTATGTCATTTTATTAAACATTTTCCGTGTTTTATATGTGTAAATATTGTTTCTTTGCATTCTTTTATTAATCAAAATCCATTTTATGTCTTGAAATGAAGAACACCTATTTTGATCTCATTAATCAAACCTATTATTTTCCTCAAGAGGGATTTGACCGAAGCCAAGGCAACCTTACATTTCATGGAATTCCTCTGATGCATTTCATAAAAAAATATGGAACACCATTCAGGCTAACTTATTTACCAAGAATTGGTGATCAAATTAAAAAAGCTAAAAATTTCTTTCATAAAGCAATGAAAGCTAATAATTACAGAGGTGATTATTATTATTGCTATTGCACGAAATGTTGCCACTTTTCACATGTGATCGAAGAAGCTTTGAATTATAATGTTCATCTAGAAACCTCTTCTTCATTTGATATTGATCTAGTGAGAAAGTTGAATGAAAAAGGTAAAATAAATAAAAAAACCATCCTTGTCCACAATGGTTACAAAACAGAAGACTATTTGAATAAAATCGTAGGATTAATGGAAGATGGTTTTGAAAATGTTATACCTGTACTGGATAGCAAATCAGAACTGGACAGGCTATATAATAAAGTCAAAGGAGACTTCACTATAGGCTTGAGAATGGCCATCAATGAAGAGCCACAATCTGCTTATTATACATCACGATTAGGAATCAGCAGTGCTGAAATCTTGGATTTTTATAAAACTAAAGTAGCTCGAAAGAAAAGAGTGAATGTCAAAATGCTACATTTCTTTGTGGATTCCGGTATCAAAGACAACATGTATTACTGGGGAGAATTTAGAAAGGCGCTCAAAATCTTTGTCGAACTGAAGAAATTATGCCCTACTCTGGATTCTATCAATCTAGGAGGTGGTTTACCTATACGCAATAATCTAGGTTTTGAATATGACTATAAATATATGATCAATGAGATAGTCAAAAATATTAAGGAGATTTGTGATGAAGCAGGTATTGAAGAGCCAAATATTTTTACAGAATTTGGTAAATATACAGTAGGCGAAAGTGGAGCAATCATCTTTTCAGTTCTAGAACAAAAACAACAGAATGATTCTGAGCTATGGTATCTTATTGATAATAGCTTGATGAATACAATTCCAGATGCCTGGTCTATTTTTGAAAAATTCATCTTACTTCCGGTGAATAAATGGAATCATGAATATGCACGTGTCAATATAGGTGGAATTAGCTGTGATCATTCAGACTATTATAATTCTGAAGACCTCAATCAGGAAATTTTTCTTCCTAAGTACAATCCTGAAGAGGATGAACCACTTTATTTAGGCTTTTTTCATACCGGGGCTTATCAGGATGCCATCAGTGGTTATGGTGGAATAAAACATTGCCTCATTCCATCACCTAAGCATATTATTGTTGGTCGTGACGAAAATGGCAATCTGACAGAACGAGTGTATCGTGACGAACAAACAGTAGATCAGATGCTACAAATATTAGGTTATAATTAATAGTTTTTATTAGATTTAAATCGAGAATTAATGCATATTTCTAATTTTTTAAGACATCATTATAAACATTTTAATGCAGCGGCTCTGATTGATGCAGCTGATGGATATATTACCCACTTAAATGAAGGTGGTAAAATGATGGTTACACTGGCCGGTGCTATGAGTACTGCAGAATTAGGAAAATCACTGGCAGAAATGATCCGACAGGATAAAATCCATATCATCTCTTGTACAGGAGCTAATCTCGAAGAGGACATTATGAACCTCGTGGCACACAAACACTACAAAAGAGTACCTCACTACCGAGATTTAAGTCCACAAGATGAAAGAGCATTACTTGATCATCACTATAATAGAGTGACAGACACGTGTATCCCTGAAGAAGAAGCTTTCAGAAGATTGCAACAACATCTATGGGATATATGGAGTACAGCTGAGAAAAATGGAGAGCGATACTTTCCTCACGAATTCATGTATAAAATGTTGAAAAGCGGCGTGCTTGAACAATATTACGAAATAGATCCTAAAAACAGCTGGATGCTGGCAGCAGCCGAAAAAAATATTCCGATTGTTGTTCCCGGATGGGAAGATAGTACTATGGGTAATATTTTTACTTCTTACTGTATAAAAGGTATGTTAAAACCTACTACTGTAAAAAGTGGAATAGAATACATGATGTGGCTCGCAGACTGGTATCCCAAAAATAGTAAAGGAAAAGGGGTCGGCTTCTTTCAGATTGGTGGTGGAATTGCGGGCGATTTTCCTATTTGTGTAGTCCCCATGTTATATCAAGATCTGGAAATGGAAGATATACCATTCTGGTCTTATTTTTGCCAGATTAGTGACTCAACAACCAGTTACGGATCTTACTCAGGAGCTGTACCTAACGAGAAAATAACTTGGGGTAAACTGGATATTGATACGCCTAAATTTATTGTTGAGAGTGATGCCACCATTGTTGCACCACTAATTTTTGCTCTGGTACTGGGCCAATAACAAATCTTAAAATTCCGGCCTTCATCATCTGATATATCTGTCAGACAATGAAGGCCGTACTGATCTTGAATATACTGTTGACAGCCTCACCTTGGATACCCATGGGATTTATCCTGTTTTTGATTTGGGTTTCTAAACGTTAATCTCAACTTAAACCTTGTTAAAACCAACTGAAAGAATGTTACTTTTAGGTTGGAAGTCTGTCAAAATCAGTAGTTTTGCACCCAATTTCAATCAATTAATGGAAAACAATACTGACCAAAATAGTAAACAGACCATTACCGAATGGTTTAAAAACAGCCTCAAACCTATACGTAACTTTTTATCTCCGCTTCAAGAACGATGGAGCCGGTTTGTGTTACCGCTGTCTGATGCCTGGAAAAAGTACAGAGAAAAAAATCCAAGAGAATCCAAAGTTGTTATCTGGGCTTTTAGATTGTTTTTAATCGGCTTCATTTCGGTATTTCTCATCGTTTTGTTCGCACTCTTTGGTGTTTTTGGACCATTGCCCACTCAAGAAGAATTACAAGAAATTGAAACAGCTAATGCTTCGAAAGTATATAGTGCCGACAATGTATTGATTGGAAAATATTACACTGAAAATAGGACCACGATTAGCTTAGATAGTATTTCCCCTTATTTAGTAACGGCTTTATTAGCAATAGAGGATAAAAGATTCTTTGAGCATAGCGGTATTGATCTGATTTCCTGGATGCGTGTTTTTAAAGGCATCGCAACCAATAATAAATCTCTTGGAGGTGGTTCTACATTGAGTCAGCAACTAGCGAAAAACTTATTCCCTAGAAAGGATTATCTAATTCCCGGAATGAGCCTTTTTATCAACAAAGTTAAAGAAAACATCATTTCCATCAGGCTTGAAAATATATACAATAAAGAAGAATTATTGATGATGTACCTGAATACAGTACCCTTTGGAGGTAGAAGATATGGTATTCAGGAGGCAGCCAGGTATTTTTATGGAAAAAGGCCACGACAACTAACCGCCGATCAGGCCGCTACACTCATCGGAATGTTAAAAGCTACTACAGCTTTAGACCCGACCAGAAATCCAGAGAATTCAAGAAAAAGAAGAGACCTGGTTCTTACTCAAATGCTTAAGAATAAGGACTTTAGATTTGACTCTGACGAAATGGCTACCATTTCTAAAATGATTAGTACCGGTGCCCTTAGCCAACAAGATTATGATATGCTCATCAAGCAACCCATCAATGCTTCTATACATGAAGATATCGGTAATAATGAAGGAATCGGTACCTACTTTAGGGAGTTTTTGAGAACAAAGGAATTACCTAAAATTCTGAAAAATCTTAAAAAGGCCGATGGAAACGAATACAACATCTATACTGATGGTCTTAAAATTTATACCACCCTAGATAGTAAAATGCAAGTTTATGCCGAGGAATCTGTCTATAAGCATATGTCTTATCTCCAGGAAGAGTTTTATAAACATTGGAAAGGAGTGAAAAATGAAAAACCCTGGGGAGATGATCGATGGATTGATAATCAAGTCGAAAAAAGCCCTCGTTATAAATCTCTTATCGAAGCGGGAAAAGATAGTACTTACATTGATTCTATTTTTCGAACTCCGGTACCCATGACTATTTTTCATTGGACGGATCGACCAACCGTAGTAGATACTTTGATGACTCCACTGGACTCTGTCAGATATTACTTTACATTGTTGAATACCGGTTTTATGGCAATGGACCATTCAAATGGTTATGTCAAAGCTTGGGTTGGAGGAACCGACTTTTTACATTTTAAATATGACCACATACTCAGTAAAAGACAAGTAGGATCTACTTTCAAACCCATTGTTTATACTGCAGCAATTGAATCAGGGATGAGCCCATGTCAGTTTTTACACAATGAAGAAATAGACCTAGAAGGCTGGTCGCCCAAAAATTCAGATGGGGGTTATGGAGGATATTATACACTCATGGGTGGTTTGACCTATTCAATAAATACAATCGCTGCAAAGTTAATTTATAGAGTAGGTATTCAACCTACCCTGGATATGGCTAAAAAACTGGGTATAAAAACTTCTCTCCCACGCGAATTTGGTATAAGTCTTGGAGCTGTAGAAATCCCACTTTACGAAATGATGTCAGCTTATGCAACCATAGCCAATAAAGGCCGCAAAACAAGACCTGTCACTGTGTTGAGAATTGAAGATCGGCACGGCAATGTTATTTATGATTATAAGGAATATGTAGAAAAAAATCAACCTGCTCAGGTGATAGACTCTACCACCTCCTACATGATGACCAGAATGATGCGTAATGTTATAATTTATGGTACCGGCAACCGATTTAGATCTCAGTATTGCACCCACTGTGATTTTGCAGGAAAAACCGGAACTACACAAAATCATTCAGATGGATGGTTTATAGGATATAATCCTGAGCTGCTCACAGGAGCGTGGGTTGGAGGTGTCAGTCCTGCAGTGAGATTTAGATCAATGACCTATGGTAGTGGATCCGCTTTAGCATTGCCGATAGTTGGGCAGTTTTGGTATAAACTATCCATTGATAGTAAATTTGCAAAAATCACTCAAAAGACATTTGAGAGAAATGAACAACTCAACGAGGAAATGAATTGTCCATTGCGAATTGGTATTTCTCCAGATACATATTACCTTATTATGCAAGATTCTGTACTGAAAGACTCTTTAATCAGGACAGGGTTTAGAAGCCTGAATACTATTGCAGAGGAAATGTTTCCTGAAGAGTCGCAAGAAGAGCATGAAGGAAATACCGAGGAGGTTGAAACTGAACAAAATGCTACTTTGCATGTAGAGGAGAAAAGCACAAAGGTTATAGGCAATATACCTAAAGAAGCCAACAAACCAGAACAAACTAATAAAAAAGAAGTTAATAAAAAGGGTAAATAATAATCGAATCAGCTTAAATATATAAAAATGGCAACACCGCTTACAGTAGCGTTTCATACATTGGGATGTAAGCTCAATTTTTCTGAAACATCTAGTATTCGAAGAAAATTTGAGGATCATGGCTATACGACTGTTGAATTTGAAGATGGAGCAGATATTTATATTTTTAATACCTGCTCTGTAACTGATGCTGCTGATAAAAAATGCAGGTATGAAGTTCGACGCGCTTTAAAATATTCTCCCCAAGCTAAAGTAGTGGTTGTAGGTTGCTACGCTCAGTTAAAACCCAAAGAGATAGCCGAAATTCCAGGTGTCGATCTGGTGCTTGGAGCTGCTGAAAAATTTAATATTCTCAACTATATTGAAGGTATTTCCAAATCTTCAGATAAAGGAATGGTCATTGCAGGAGAAGTTAAGCAGGCCAATTCTTTTATTGAGGCATTTTCTTTTGGTGACAGAACGAGATCATTTTTAAAAGTACAAGATGGATGTGATTATAAATGCACCTACTGTGTGATCCCACAAGCTCGAGGCAATAGCCGTAGTGGTACAGTGGAAAGTGTAATTAAAAGTGCAAATAGTGTGGCAGAGCAAGGTGTGAAGGAGATCGTGCTGACTGGTGTGAATATAGGTGATTTTGGCAATGGTACAGAAGTCATAGAAGGTATTCGGCCTAAGAAAGAAGCGCTGTTTATTGACCTTGCTAAAGAGCTGGATAAAGTTGAGGGTATTGAACGATTCAGAATTTCATCTATAGAGCCTAATCTTTTGACTACTGAAATTATTGATTTTGTTGCCGATTCTCAGCGATTTGTACCACATTTTCATATTCCGCTACAATCAGGGAGCAACAAGATCTTGAATGCTATGAGAAGAAGGTATTTGAGAGAATTGTATCAAGAACGGGTAGCCTGGATTAAAGACAGAATGCCTCATTGTTGTATAGGAGCAGATGTCATAGTAGGTTTCCCGGGCGAAACTGAGGAAGATTTTATGGAAACTTATAAATTTATCAATAAGCTGGATGTTTCATATCTTCATGTATTTACTTACTCTGAGCGTGGCAATACACCCGCCGCAGAAATGCCGGATATTGTCCCAGTAGAGGTGAGACGCCAGAGAAACGAAATGCTCAGGTCGCTCTCACACAAGAAGCGTATAGCATTTACTACTCCTTATTTAGGTTCTATTAGGCCTGTATTATTTGAGCATTCTCATGATCCTGAGATGATGCATGGTTTTACGGATAATTATATTAAAGTATCCCTACCTAAAGAAGCGTCATTAATCAATACTATCGGATTGGTGAGGCTGAAAGAATTTGACGAACAGTCAGAAATGGTCATCAGTGAGCTAGTGAGATCATAAAAAAGCCTGCCTGAAATTCTTTTACTTCAGACAGGCGGTTCCCATTTACGAATAAATATGGCCGAAACCATATTCTACTTTACAGCTTTGCTATGGCTGCTTTTATTTCTTTTAATGTGGATGGCTGTGTTGTCAATTTTACTGACATATCCTTTCCTAATACTGCATTTGTCGTGCCAAAATTGAATAGCCGGTCAGAATATTGATTTATTAATATTATTTTTCCTTCTATTGTTTTATTTTCTATACTGTTTTTGGTAAAAAACTGTCTAGTGACCGCGTCATAATCTAATTTCAACACCATGTTTTCCTCATTTGCTACAAAATAAGCTAATGAATTGTGATCATTACAATTGGCGGCATTTACATAAAGCTGGCTGTCCGTATTTGTCAACTTTACTATTGGCTTTCCTATCATGAGCCACCCGCTATGATTTTGAAGTATGAGTTTATATCTACCATAACTATTAGTTGTATTCCCAGAAGTATCAATTTCGTTTTCATAGATAAGCGATGATGATAATAATTCAGAATTATACCATTTTGATTGACTTTCATCTCCACCTAATAAATAGGCGCCCAACCCATCTGTTTTATGATCACTTCTGATGTATATTGTTAATGGCTGATTTAAAGTTATAGGTACATCGTCTTTAGTGAGCCGCAAGTAAATCAAGTGTTCTGTATCAATCAAATAATCAGTACTGATTGTAGAGGGTGCATAAATCAGATTTCCTTTAGTATGCGTATAGTCTTTGTATTCAATATTTATTTCTCCACTTATATTATTTCCTGCTTTATCAAAAATACCTTCTTTAGGCAAGCTGATGGTAATATTATCAAGTATGATTTCCTGTTTATTATCAATATCTACTATATAAGATGAAGGGCTACCCACTAAATCTGAAAGCAATAAGTTATTATTGATGATATAAGCCTGGTCAGGAATAAATATTTCCTGATCTTTCTGACATGCTGTAATTGTCATTAACAGCATGAGCATTTGTATAGTGAATCTGTTCAATTTTCAAAACATTTAAAGTACCAAAGTTAAGAGACTTTTAAACTCAAAAATGTTGCCTCAAGCAATTAAAATAAATGATATTTAGTCAAAATTCACCTATTTATCTAACAAATATAAAAATAATTTAAAAATGATACCTTAATCCGGTGCTTAATCCAAAAGTATTATTCTTTTGTTCCAGTGGATATGTGGATAAAGTGATAGGTTGAGTCTGTAATTTAGCATATGGTTCCAGTAAAAAGTCAATCCTTGGACTTAGATGATAAGCAAGACTTAGAGAACCAAATAGGCTGACACCTACCTGATTTTTATACACTGCTTCGCCTTCGTTATCCGGTACCGAGATATACACAGGCTTGTTTGTTTTATCTGAGATTATCATTCCCTTTTTAACAGAAGATACATTGATATATGGGCCAGCTACTGCAGATAGACTTAAATATCTGTTGGCAAGGATAGTAAATCTTGCAAGAATAGGAATGTCAATGTTTCTGTATTTATTATATACAAGATGTTTCTTAGTTCCCGGCACTTCTACTTGTTCTTGTCGTACCACACTATCCACAATGATTCCATTTTCATACACATAATCCTTTACGATGATAATCCTAACTTGATTGGATTCGGGATCTGTATATTCAAACTTTTCGTTAATCTGACTATAGTTTATGCCAGTGTGGAGATTCCACCTATATCCAATATTATAGCCAAATCTTATGCCTGCAGAAAACGAATATAATGGACTTTCGGTTTTGGTACGCATGTCCTTGAGTGCTTCAGCATCACCTTTTAACTGCTTAAATATATAGTCGTTAGAATAATATACATCGAGGCTCTTGTCATTATAGGCTGAGTTAAAGGGACATGCTTTGTCTTTATTGTTGAGTGTACCTTCAAACATACCCTGGTTAGCTATGGCAATATCAGAACCTAAATTTGATTCCGTTAAAACATGGTAATCCTTAATTGGTAGCGGGCTTAAAACTGATATGGCGCTTGGTTGAGAAATCAATACCTTAGCAGATGCATCACTACCCGCTGATACTTGTATTTTGTCTGTAACGCCGGTGACTAAATCTGAATTATGGATTGCAATTGCAGACTGATCAGCGGATGATAAATTATGTGGAATAAATGTAGCCTTTCTTTTTATATGAGTAAAAGTTGATGATTCATAAATTTTATCTACAATATTGTCTGATGGGACATTTTGACCCACCTCATCGCTGCTACTGTGATCGCTGTCAACGGTCGCAACAATCTGTGTAAATTCAGGAGTAAATTCTGCAACTTTTCCGTTTGTTGAATGATGCGTCCACCAAAAACCAAAACCAATAACCGCAAGTGTAATAAAAGCTACTGAACTTACAAATAAAGCAGGTATAAAATTGCTTTTTTGCTCAGGCAATCTGGCTGCAATTCGCTCCCAAGCATCATCCGGTATTTCGACAGTATGATGCTTCAGTCGGTTTCTGAAAATATTGTCTAAATCACTCATACTGCTGTAATGTAAAACTCATTGACTTTAGATTGTAAAATTCTTCTTGCCTTCATCAGCTGACTTCTTGAAGTAGTCTCTTCAATACCTAGCATTTCACTGATCTCCTTGTGCGAATAACCCTCTATTGCATATAGGTTGAAAACTACCTTGTAACCATCAGGCAAGTCTGAAATCATCTTAATCAATTCTTCTTCTGACATTAGGCTAAACACATCCGGATCGTTATAATCCTCTACTACATGCTCAAGTCCAATGTCTTCATGAGAAAATGACTTTTTCAGTGTGTTTTTAATGGCTGTATTGACAATAATCCTTCTGACCCATCCTTCAAAAGAACCACTGTGTTCATACGTATGCAAATTTGTAAATACTTTTACAAATGCATCTTGTAAAATGTCCTCCGCCTCCTGCCGATGTCTGGCATAGCGAATACAAACCGCCATCATCTTACCGGCATACATATAGAAAAGGTCATGCTGCGCCTGTCTGTCTCCCTGGAGGCAAGCTTTCAGAATTTCCTTTTCTGTACGTCCGTTGACAATTAATGGGGACATATATACTGATTATTAATAAATATTATTCCTCTTCGTTTACGATGATAGCATCGTCTATCATCTCATTGCCATCACCATCAAGGTCTTCCTGACCGGCAACTTTAGCAGGAGCTTTGGGTTCAGAAGGTGTGTTTTGATTGATGGTCACCTTACCTTCATTGAAGGCCTGATAATTTCCTTTACCATATTGATCAGCTTTGGCAAAAAAATCATCTTTTCCTGCAAGCAAATCATCGCCGGTGGTAAGTGTCTCATCAGCAAACTCTTTTTTAGGCTTAGCATTTTCTTCTGCCATGAATTCTTCAGCTTTCTGCACTGTTTCATCAAATTTCTTGTGTACTTGGTCTGCGACTTCCTTTGCCTTATCTGCAATTGTGCCACCCACCTCACTCAATTTATCCATTGCCTTACTCGAGGTGTCTAGAACTTTTGCACCTACTGTTTCTGAAATATCAACAGCTTTATCCATCGCCTTACTACTTGTTTCCATCACTTTTGAGCCTACTTTTTCGGTAAAATCTCCAGCTTTTTGTGTAATCTCACTCTCTGAAATTTTATCTACGACATCATTGGCTACAGATTTTGTTTTATCCCAGGCGGCTTCTGCCAGGTCAGATGCTTTGTCGAGTACAGATTCTGCCTTATCAGAAGCATCTGAAGCAAAATCCTTTGCCTTCTCCCAGGTCGATTCTGCAGTGGATTCTAATTGGTCCATAGTTACATTAGCTTTCTCAATCACAGTCTCTTTTAATCCGGCAGCTTTATCGCTGATATCCGCAGCTACTTCTTTAGTAGCAGTCGATAAGTTTTCTGCCTTTTCTTTAGCAGCATCAACAGTATTATTGACAGTAGATTTGGCTACTGACTCTGAAGCAAAAAGCAGTCTTTTTAACGAACTCAAAAATCCCATTTGATTTTAATTTTATTAGTGTGTAAAAATATATCTTTTTGTTCAATTGTGTCAAAAAAACTTTATGTTTTTCATTAATTTAAAGATAAAAATTACATAACTATGTATTTTTCATTCTTGTATCTGTACAATTTGACTAATTTTGCACATTTTACAGCGTAGTTTTTCATTGTCAGAGCATTGCGTGACCAGGTGTTAAGTAAAAATTTAATCTCTTTAAATCTTGGAAGGCTTTAAATCTTTCTTCAAAGATACCATCATATACGGCATAGCTTCGGTATTACCTAGAGTCATTACTTTTGGCCTAGTAGCTGTTCATACGATGGTCTTTCAAACTAATGAATTTTCATTTATGACAGTTTGGTATGTGTATGCAGCCTTCATCAATGTGATTCTGACCCTTGGCATGGAAACCTCCTTCTTTCGATTTTATACAGCTGAGACGAATAAAAAAGATGTCATTTCGACGGCTTATACCATTCTCATGGTTTCAAGTCTAATTTTTTTACTCATTGGTTTTCTTTTTTCAGATTCGTTAAACTCGTTTTTTCATTTTGAAGATCCTCGTTTTCTTCCTCTGCTGATGGGGACTACCGTTCTAGATACGTTGGTGGTGATTCCTTTTGCATATCTTCGGGTGAAAGGGAGACCACTTCGATTTATGCTGGTTAAATTGATTAATATTATCGCACTAGCAATTATTACTATTTTATTTTTACTTATTATTCCACAGTATTTTGCCGATGGTAGCTCTACTTTAGTGAAGCTCGGTCTTGTACCTGAGTATTTTAAGCCTGAGGTGGTACATATCTTTTATGCTAATGTGGCTGCCAGTTTGATTACTTTGCTTATTCTGCTACCGGAACTGCGCTATATTTCAATTAGGATTGATAAAAATATTTGCAAAAAACTAATAAATTATGGTACTCCGATTATGATTGGAGGCATTGCCTACATCATAAATGAGAGTGCAGACAAATTAATGATACCGAAGATGATCGGAGAAAATGCAAATGGGATATATGCTGCATCGTACAAGTTGGGTGTTTTTATGGTACTGTATATTACTGCGTTTAGAATGGGCGCCGAACCGTATTTTTTTAACAATGCTGCTACAGCAAATGCCAAAGAAAAATACAGCAAAATTATGACGTGGTTCGTAACTTTTGGAAGTATTTTTATGGTGTTGGTAGTGGCTTTAATTGATCCATTAGCTAGCATTTTACTGCGTCAAAAAGTATATTTTTCAGGCTTAGTCATCGTTCCGGTTATACTTCTGGCTAATTTATTTTCAGGCATTTATAATAATCTCGCAGTCTGGTATAAACTTACAGACAAAACACGGTTTGGTATGTATATCAGCATTTTTGGAGGGCTACTTACCATCCTCAGTTTATGGATTTTCATACCACTATGGGGCATCTTGGGTGCAGCTTATGCAACGTTATTCACTTATTTTTCAATGGCTGTTATTTCATGGCATTTTGGAAAGAAATACTACAAAATCCCTTATGAACTGGGAAAATTATCACTCATTATTATTGGAAGTACCGCAGTGAGTCTGGTGAGTTTTCATTTTTTTAGAGCACAGTATTTTGCTAATTTTCTTCTATTTTCAGGATATCTTGGCTTGCTTTATTTAATACTGAAAGAAGACATCAAAGAGATCCTTCGTCAGGCATAATTACCATTTTATAAATCTTAAAATACTAGATTGGGCTGTGGGTCGATGTTCAATTCTGAGTAAATAAAAGCCCGGAATCAAGTGCCGAGTATTCACGCGGATTGCTTCATCAGACATCAATAATGAATTGCATTCAACTGGATCGCCAGTAATATCCATCAGTTGTAAATCAAGTTGATTAGATAAATATTGCCCCGATTCGAGTATCAGATAATCGCCTACAGGATTGGGGTATAATTTGAATGTATGACTATAATTATCCTGACTACCTGAGCACATCGTTCTGAAGGTATCAATAGGGGCAATGTAGGTGCTTTTGCCATCGCAATTGACGATGTAACGGTAATCATAAAGTGTGCATTTTTCAAGGCTTTCCAAATAAATGGAGTCTGAGACCGAAACTGTATTCCATTCTGATGCAGTATGATGCTTCCATTGGAATTGTAAGCTGTCCGTAGGAACATGAAGATGGTCAAAGGTGAAAACCGCCGAATGATTGCCTGTGGCGAGTAGTTTTAGCACAATAGCTTCATTACAATTATCTTTGATCAATACACAATAATCTTCTATTTCTCCGTACTGAAATTCACGGTTATCGCATGAACCTTCAAAATCTTCATATACCATCATCAGCCTGAGCCTGGTATATCCCAGTATGGCATCGGTAGGTATCGTGATTTGTCCTTTGATATTTCCGGATTTAGGCTGATCTGTAGTGAAAACTTTTTCAGCCTCACTCAGGGTACCATCGTGATTGTAGTCTATATAAATTCGGAAATTATCGGCAAAAGGAGCACCTTTATATCCCGGAAAAATCTCAAAATCGTGAGTAGAGCCTGCTGCAAGATGAAATGTAGTGGTACCTGCAAAATTTGAAAACCCCAATAGAGAACTACCAGAATGCATAGTGTCTTCACCAATACTGAAGCTATTGATCCACTCGAAAGAGGCATCTTTTTTGCCAAAGGAACAATAATTTTGTTCTGTACAATCATCACATGAGGTGCTGATGAGTAAGTTATCTATGATACCTGAATAGTTATCATAAGTCGTACAATGTGCTTGAACACGAAGTAATAACGCCGTGCATACAGGCAAATTAGTTAACTCAAAATGGTTTTGTTCTGCGACGTATTCTATAGTATCTTGTTGCCCATAAAGAACATAGTTTAGTATCAATGTCGCTGGAGTGCTGGTTTCCCAGTCAAAGGCAATAGTAGATTGATCTGATGTAATATTGCTAATCGTAGGATTATTACAACAACCCTTCGTTGTAATAAATTTAGAATAGCTGAATGCGCCTGGCAACATTCCCAGTTGGCTACCTAATTGTATTTCATATTCGGTACAATGGAGCAAACCTTGAATCGTATCTCCATTGCTAAAATTATTTATAATGACCCAATCAAATTCATCAGCTTTCCTATACCGTAGAGCAATCGTGGGTTCACTACCAACCAACCATGATACCACTAATGATTCATTTAGTGGCTCGATAGTTATACCTGCAGGTGGTGTATTGCCGGTACAGATCGTACTCATATTTTTTACTGATCTATAAGCATTGAGTTTGCCTCCAGTGGTGGTTTGTCCTTCTAAGTCGGGTAGTCGTATTACACTGTGTAATATCATATCTTTGACAATGAGCGCCGCACCAGCATAATTGATTTGGGCTATTGAATCAAAAGTAAGACAAGGTACGGAGTAAAGTAGTCCTGCCATGCCTGTAACATGTGGTGAAGCACCTGAAGTACCGCCAAAAGTACCATATCCTCCTGCGGTTACAGTGTAAACCTGGTGGCCGTATGCTCCAAGGTCAATTGATTTTCGTCCATAGCCGGCACCAGTCATTTTACGATCTGATTTATTGAGATTAGTGACAGTTATTAAAAATTCTGATGTGCAAGAAGTGGGTAAATCTCCGAGTTCATCCACGTTTGTATTGCTATTGGTCGTCGCTGCTACGTTGATAATACCGATAGCTCCGAGCGCATCAAAGAGTTCACACCATAATGGCGCTTCTTCTGCTTTTATTTTATCCACGCCCCAGGAGGCATTGGTAGCTACAATGTAGGCGCCCTTCTGTCCATTCGTTTCATTGTACAGTTTTCTCATCGTATAGGCATAAGCATAAGCTTCTATGGCGTCAGCTTCGGTAGCCAAACCATAATTGATACTCAATATTTTGACATTCCAGTTCACTCCAGAAACACCGATACCATTATTGCCTGTGGCCCCAATGATGCCCGAAACGGAAGAACCATGGTTGGCTGAAGTAATCAGGCTGTCAGATTGAGTTTCAACATTCCATCCATAATAATCATCAATATATCCATTTTCATCATCATCAATTCCATTATCCGGGACTTCATTTCTATTGACCCAAACATTGTTTTTAAGGTCAGCATGATGAATGTTGATGCCATCATCAATAACACATATCACAATAGTGTCACCGGATGCCGTTATGCCTCCAGTAGTCATATCCCATGCTCTCGTCATTTCCATATCTGCACCTGCTACACCTCCTGTGCTGCCGTCATTGAAATATTGCCATTGGTTTGCAAAAAATGGATCGTCAGGTACTGATCTGACAAATAATTGCCTATTTGGAATGACGGAATGTACTCCAGGAGTAGATCGAAGCATCGCCGATAGGTCAGGTGCGCGTTTGTCAAGGGCAGTGACCAACCAAAGATTGAATGGTGTGGCCATGATTTGTCTGAATGAAAAGCCATCAGGTAGATTGGCAAAAAGCCGACTTTCAGACATTCGATTTCTGATATTAGGCTCAATGCGAATGATGTATTGATTCGAAATCACATCTTGTTGATCAGCATACAATTGTTGAGCCAAAATCTCACCAAATACCAACCAGACGAGAGCAACACTCCATATCAGACGCATAAGATATTAATTTTCCATCAAATTTAATAAAATAAAATTGATTACACTAAAAAAAAATAAACAATAGGATTTTTGGAGACAAAATCGACTTTTTTAAGCAAAACATTAGAAAAATCTATAAATTATTAAATTTTTTAATATATTGTTTGTTATATAACAACAGATATTACTATATTTGTACTTTAAATATGTATTTTTAATAAAATACTAGGGTCATGATAAAGAAAACACACTTATTAGGAACAATCCTGATGTTCTTTTTTAGTACTGTTATGTACAGTCAAACGTTGCTTCAAAAAGCCATTCTCCAGGAAGAATCCGGCAATTACGCCGAAGCAATCAAAAATTATAAGGCTTATTTAGCTGATCATTCTGATGATTTTAAATCCATCATTGCTCTAGCAGATGTATTGGCAAGAACTGGCGACCTGTCAGAAGCTGAATATTATTATGCTCAGGTGCCAGAAAACACACCAGAATATACAGCAATGACATTACAATATGGTCTATTGTTGAAGAAGTTGATGAGATATGAGGAAGCTTCTGTAATGTTCAGTCACTATATGACGAGATTTCCTGAACGTGGAGTAGATTACTTGATGGGGCTCACCTTTGCAAGTAATGCCCTTCAGAAATCGCCTGAATATGAAGCCGTCGTTCTGCCTTCTAATAGTTCGGCCTCTGATTTTGCATTGACCTTTTATCAAAATAGGCCGGTATTTAGTTCTTTCAGAGAGGATATTCTAATGAATGCAATGGAAAAAGAGATGAATAACAGTGCAATGGCTCACAATTCATTTATCTATAATAAGCAAAATAACGGACTGCAGTATATCAAAGCATATAACAACAAGATCAATCACATTGGTCCATTGAGTTTTTCTGCTTCCGGCACCAGGTGTGCTGTGATAGAAGCTAAAATCCCTCAGGAATTTGTGATGGACAGAAGTTTCAAAAATGCGAGTGTGCAAATAGCAGAGATCAATGAAAAAGGAGAATTTACTTCATTCAAGCCATTTGAATATAATGAAATAGGTTCTGCTATCAATAGCGTTTTCCTTACAAATGATGGCAATACCTTATATTTTTCATCCAATAGAAAAGGAGGTTTTGGTGGATTTGATATTTATGTAAGCTATTTTAGCAATAATCATTGGACCACTCCGGAGAATCTGGGGCCTGATATTAACACAGTAGATAACGAGGTCAGCCCATTCCTATATCAAGATAAAATATACTTTGCTTCAGATGGACCATTTGGTTTAGGTGGCTATGATATTTTTTATGCCATTAATAATGCAGGGAAATGGTCTGATCCTGTCAATATGGGAAATGGCATCAATTCTACAGAAGACGATTATTTTCCAGCTGTCAATGAAAATGGCGAGTTGTTTTTTACATCTAATCGGTTGGGTGGAAAAGGTAAAAATGACATTTATAAGTCCGTAAAAATATCGACCCCAGAAGTACTTGCAGAGGTCGTTCCTGAAGCAGTATCTCTAGATAAGCTTACAGAAGAAACTCAAAAGCATACAACTGATAGTCCAACGGCACAAGCAGTAGCCTTAAAAGATAATGTTGTAGTTGAGACCGCTTTCAAACTTCCGGAATTTGATGCTGATAAGGTAGGGAAAGAGCTGCCATTTGATGCATTGTTTGATGGCGTTCATCGCGTTGGGCTAGATGAGCAGTTACCAGATAATGAAGTTTTCTTTATCCAGCTAGCCTCTATATCACATGGAAAGCCAGACTTTAATAGATATAAGCATCTACTCAGATATGGAAACATTTATAAAATGATCATCAATAGGTCAGTAAAGGTTAGGCTCGGCTATTACAGCGAAAGGAAAGAAGCAGAAGAAATACTAGCCAAAGTAAGGAGCAGTGGTTACAAAGATGCATTTATATCTTATGAGATGCTCAATACTGCAAAGATGGAACTCGTATTAACTAGCAATGACAATAAAAGTTTTACAGATGAAGGTAATTTTAACACCCGAAATCCGGCTGTCGCTGAGCAATATTATGCCAACAACAGATATAAAGTCCGACTTGCATCATACGAAGACCCTATCTGGTTTGATGTGAACAAAGTGAAAGATTTAGGAAGAGTAGAGCAGTGGACAAAGGGAGACTGGATCATCTTTATTCTAGCCGGATTTAACAATCTAGAGGAAGCTAAAAATGCACAAATTCAAGCCATCAATCGCGGCTTTAAGACAGCTGAAGTAGTAGTAGATAATGGAGGTATTCTCGAAAGATTGAAGAAAAACTAATCCATCGATTACTCTCTTTTAACGATAAAATCCTGACCACACCAATGGTCAGGATTTTTTATTTAACGGTGGCTGTGGATAGTGAGATCTTCTCCATTTTAAATACCCAAATGCCGACTTCTTTTATCGTAAATTGAATTTTATGTAACACTACTGAATATCTTTGCAAGTGTTTCATTTCTTTGTTTATCTTTGTAGCAATTAAAATGTAAAATATGGACGATATTGTTTTTCAACTTATAAATAAGGAGTTAGAGCGTCAGAGACATGGTATAGAATTAATAGCTTCTGAAAATTTCACATCACAAGCAGTACTTAATGCTATGGGTAGTTGTCTGACTAATAAGTATGCCGAAGGTTATCCAGGTAAGAGATACTACGGAGGTTGTGAAGTGGTAGATCAAACGGAGCAATTAGCTATTGACCGACTTTGTGATCTTTTCGGTGCAGAATATGCCAATGTTCAGCCTCACTCCGGTGCCCAGGCCAATGCAGCCATATTTTTAGGTGTACTTGAACCGGGAGATCCGATTCTGGGATTTGACCTTTCACATGGTGGCCACCTATCTCATGGCTCTCCTGTCAATTATTCCGGAAAGGTATATCAGGCCAATTTCTATGGCGTAGAAGAAGACTCCGGACGTATAGACATGGATAAAGTAGCTCAAAAGGCCCGTGAAGTGAAACCTAAACTCATAATTTGTGGTGCTTCTGCCTACTCGAGAGATTGGGACTATAAGCGATTCCGTGAGATCGCTGACGAAGTAGGTGCTCTGCTAATGGCGGACATTGCCCACCCTGCAGGACTTATAGCAAAAGGATTACTCAATGATCCGATACCGCATTGTCATATCATCACCTCTACTACACATAAAACGCTGCGAGGCCCAAGAGGAGGTTTGATTATGATGGGTAAAGATTTTCCAAATCCTTGGGGAAGAACCACTAAAAAAGGAGAACCCATCATGATGTCGTCCATTATCAATAGTGCGGTATTCCCAGGTATGCAGGGAGGCCCGCTAGAACACGTTATTGCTGCTAAGGCTGTTGCGTTTGGTGAGTCATTACAGCCATCATTTAAAGAATATGGACAGCAAGTGATTGCTAATGCACAAGCTATGGCAGCGGCTTTTGTATCTATGGGCTATAAAATAATTTCAGGTGGTACGGACAACCATCTCATGCTGATTGATCTTCGTGGAAAGTATGCAGATATCACCGGCAAACAAGCAGAAAATGCGCTAGTAAAAGCAGATATTACTATCAATAAAAACATGGTTCCGTTTGATAGCCGATCAGCGTTTTATACTTCAGGCATTCGTGTAGGTACTGCTGCTGTTACAACACGTGGCATGAAAGAATCGCATTGTGAGCAGATCACAGAATGGATTGATGCGGCTATAGCCAATAAAGATAATGATTCAGTTCTTTCAGATATCAAACATAAAGTCAATCTCTTTATGAATGACTTCCCTCTGTACTCGTAGTGGGATTCAATGGGTTTTGCTGAACAAGTGTCAGGCTTCCTTTGTTAGTCCATCTATATTGACATTTATACTGATTTTAGACCATGCCACACTGGTACAAAGGCGTTGTATCTGATATCCGACCATTGACAGAGACAACACGACATTATACGATAAAAGTAGAGGACGAAGAAGAATTTTCATTCACTCCAGGACAATTCATTACACTAGACTTGCCTATTGGCGAAAAGCGTTTACAACGATGGCGTAGCTATTCCATAGCCAGTGCGCCTAATGGTAATAATAATATCGAATTGTGCATCGTTCGAACAGATGATGGGTCAGGTACGCGTTATTTTTTTGAAGATGTGAATGTCGGCACAGAATTAAAATTCAAAGGTCCTGAAGGTGTATTTGTGATTCCGTCTGACTTGGAGGAAACAGAGATTGTGTTATTGTGTACAGGTACAGGAATAGCACCGTTTAGAAGTATGCTTCATCACATTCGCCAACAAAATCTGAAGTTTAAAAAGATTCACTTGATTTTTGGTACCAGATATGAAGAGGGTATCCTTTACAAGGATGAACTCGATAAGATGAAGGCTGATTATCCAAATTTTGAATACGAGGTTGCATTATCCAGAATGGAACATCCGGATTATTATCATGGATATATCCACAGTATTTATATGAAAAAATATAATGAGGTGACACAAGACAGAAGATTTTATGTATGTGGATGGTCCGGCATGCTTGATGAAGCAGTGGCCAACCTCACAGAGAAGCTGGGATATGATAAGTCACAGATACGTTTTGAATTATATGGGTAAAATCCCAGTTTTATTTTATATCCATTGAAAATTTTACCGGAAGCATAAACCACACAGACACCGGCTCTCCATGTTGCATACCGGGCGTCCACCGCTTGCTCAGGTTGTTCATGTTTTTGACGACATCTACAGCAGCTGTACCCATTCCGTAGCCTGGATCAGATAATAGTTCAACCTGACTAATTTTACCTTCCTTATCTACTACAAATTTGACCATCACTTCACCCTTTACACCGTTCTTAAGGGCTTGTTGTGGATATTTAAGGTTACTGCGGATATATTCGTACATTTTTTGTTGAGCACATCTATCTTTTTGGACATTGGTAAGCTTCATCTGTTCACATCCCGGAAATCTCGGCATTTGCTCTGCTCTCATAAAGATTTCTTCATCAACAATTTTGGGTGGCTCGACTTCGGTTTTGAGTGGTTCGGGTTTAGGCGCTTCTTTTACAATTACAGGTTTGCTGATGGGTTTTATTTTGGCTGCCTTTGGCTTTTCAGGAGTGGGTATAATTGGTTCTTGGACTTTTGGAGTCGCTGTAGCTCTACTATCCATTGGTGTATCAACCACGATTTCTGAGTTTGTAAAACTCTTTTCAGGCTCTGGTTGATTGACTTTGTGTTCTTCCTTACATTGTATAAAAAATATTGTCATCAAGCAAGCTAACAATAAATAATTGATATTCTTAAACTGCATACCCATTGATATATTAACGATGTAAAAACGCATTATTTATCTTTTTTGTTATTATAATCAAGTAAAGTATTTGACGGTTGTGTAAAATCTGATAACTATTGGTTAGAAATATACTTGAATAATTTATAGCCAATCATTGCCCCAATAGTGTTGGCAAGCATATCGTAATAGTCAAAAGAACGACCGTTGAACATCATCAATTGTCCATATTCCATAGCAATACCAAAAAATATTGCAAAGACCATAATCAAAACCGGTCCTGGCTTATTATGTCGTAGTGCCATTGACCACAAAAAGGTGAGTACCATATAAAAACTAAGGTGACCGACTTTATCCACACCAATGATATCCCATAAATTGAGTTGTTGAATTTCTCTTGCGGAAATAAGAGAAAGGTATAATGTGAATAGAGTCCATAAACCGGCAAAAAACTGATAAGTCTTAGCCGGTATTGATGCTAGATACTTAATAATTGCTTCCAGTTGAGCATTTATCTGTCGGTTCAATATTCAGATTTTACATATTTCTTCGATACTTGCCACCTACTTCATACAATGCATTGGTGATTTGTCCTAGTGTACATGATTTGACTGTTTCCATAAGCTGCTCAAACATATTACCATTATGTACCGCTACATCCTGGAGTACTTTGAGCTGGTGAGAACTATTTTGCTCATTACATTTCTTAAGGTTATTGACGGTTGTAATTTGTGCTATTTTCTCTTCTTCATTGGCACGGATTACTTCACGAGGGAGTACTGTCGGAGACCCATCTTTGGAAAGGAAAGTATTAACTCCGATGATTGGATATTCACCAGAATGCTTGAGTCGCTCGTAATAAAGAGATTCTTCCTGAATTTTAGACCGTTGATACATTGTCTCCATCGCGCCCAGTACGCCACCACGCTCTGTGATTCGATCAAACTCTGCAAGCACTGCCTCTTCAACTAGATCCGTAAGTTCTTCGATGATAAATGCGCCCTGGATTGGATTTTCGTTTTTAGCCAGGCCAAGTTCTTTATTGATAATCAGTTGTATAGCCATAGCACGTCGTACACTTTCTTCGGTAGGTGTTGTGATGGCCTCGTCATATGCATTGGTGTGCAGTGAATTACAGTTATCATAAATAGCATACAATGCCTGCAAAGTAGTACGAATATCATTAAATGCTATTTCCTGTGCATGCAATGACCTTCCGGAAGTTTGGATATGATACTTCAGCATCTGTGATCGTGCATTGGCACCATACTTATACTTCATGGCTTTAGCCCATATACGTCTAGCAACACGACCTATGACAGAATACTCAGGGTCTATACCATTACTAAAAAAGAATGAAAGATTAGGTGCAAAATCATCAATATGCATACCTCTATTGAGATAGTATTCTACGAAAGTAAATCCATTAGACAATGTAAAGGCAAGCTGGGAAATTGGGTTGGCACCTGCTTCAGCAATATGGTAACCAGAAATAGAAACAGAATAAAAGTTTCTGACATTATTGTCAATGAAATATTGCTGTACATCACCCATTAGTCTCAATGAGAATTCTGTACTAAAGATACATGTATTTTGTGCCTGATCTTCCTTCAGAATATCTGCTTGAACCGTGCCTCTAACCGCACTAAGTGTTCGTGCTTTGATTTCGTTATAAATTGCTGTTGACAATATTTCATCACCGGTCACACCGAGTAGGAGCGTTCCCAGACCATTATTTCCCTCAGGCAATTCTGCTTTATATTTGGGTCGCTTCAAACCCTTGACATCATACTTTTCATTGAGCTTTTGCTCTACCAGATGCTCTAAGTTATGCTCTTTAATATACAACTCACACTGCTGGTCAATAGCGGCATTCATGAAGAAGGCACACATTGTAGCAGCAGGTCCATTGATGGTCATAGATACAGAAGTGGCCGGATTACACAAATCAAACCCTGAATACAAAATTTTGGCATCATCAAGACAGCAAATACTCACCCCCGAATTACCGATTTTCCCGTATATATCAGGACGGTAATCAGGATCTTCTCCATACAGTGTCACAGAGTCAAAAGCCGTGGAAAGTCGCTTAGCCGGCATACCTAGTGAAACATAGTGAAACCGCTTATTAGTACGTTCAGGCCCTCCTTCTCCCGCAAACATTCTAGTAGGGTCTTCACCTTGACGTTTGAAAGGAAAAACACCTGCTGTGTATGGAAATTCACCCGGTACATTTTCTTGTAAATTCCACTTAAGGATGTCGCCCCAGTCCTTGTATTTAGGTAGAGACACCTTGCGCACTTGGGTGCCAGAAAGTGAGATGGTAAATGGAATTACTTTGATTTCCTTGTCTCTTACCTTATAGACAAATTCATCAGACTCATAATTTTTTCTTTTCTCCGTCCAACCTTCGAGGATTCTCTTGTTCTCTCCACTCAGGTCAGCATACATTCTGTCATATGCTTCTTTTAACACCGCCTTGGCCTCCGAGTGCTCTACTAGCTCCATGCTACCTGCAAGTAAATATGCTTTGGTGGCGATTTCAGCTTGCTCCTTGACGGTCTTGTCATAATTTCGATTATTCTCTGAAATTTCTGACAGATAACGCACTCTTTTGGGCGGGATGATATATATTTTTTCGCTTTCGCCGACAGGCAATTTTAAGTGTGATTGAAAGTCAATACCGGTTTTTTCACGGATGATTTCAATGAGTTTTTTGTAAAATGTATTAGTGCCAGGGTCGTTAAACTGAGACGCGATAGTACCGAATATAGGCATATCATTCGGATCTTTATCCCAGTAGTTGTGATTGCGTTGATATTGTTTTTTGACATCGCGCAATGCATCTTGTGCACCTTTTTTATCAAATTTATTGATTGCCACAATATCTGCAAAATCCAGCATATCGATTTTTTCTAGCTGACTAGCAGCACCAAATTCAGGAGTCATGACGTAAAGTGCTACATCGCAATGATCAATTATCTTGGTGTCGGACTGCCCGATACCTGAAGTTTCGAGAATGATGAGGTCAAATCCTGCTGCTTTTAGAACAGCGAGTGCATCCTGAATATGTTTTGAAAGCACTTCGTGTGATTGACGGGTAGCCAGCGAGCGCATATAGACCCTCTCATTGTTGATGGAATTCATGCGGATTCTGTCACCCAATAAGGCGCCGCCTGTTTTTCGTTTGGATGGATCAACCGAAATGATACCTACGGTTTTATCTTTAAAATCCAGTAAAAATCTCCTTACTAATTCATCAACTAAACTTGACTTGCCTGCGCCTCCGGTTCCAGTGATGCCGAGAACAGGTACTTTTTTGGGTTTGAGTTTTGCAATAATTTCTGCACTTTGATCCGGAAAATTCTCAACAGCCGAAATGGCTCTTGCTATTGCATGTTTATTTTTGACATTGAGTTCTTTTAGCTCTCCATTGAGGTGATTGCCTAGAGGAAAATCACTCTTTTCCAAAAGGTCGTTGATCATGCCTTGCAGGCCCAAGTGGCGTCCATCATCCGGTGAGTAAATTCGGACAATACCGTATTGCTCAAGGTCTTCAATTTCTGATGGAAGGATAGTGCCTCCACCACCACCAAATACCTTGATATGACCGCAATTGCGCTCTTTTAGCAAATCGTATATATATTTGAAGAATTCATTATGGCCACCCTGATAGGATGAAATGGCTATTGCCTGAGCATCTTCTTGGATTGCCGTCTCAACTATTTCTAAAGCAGATCGATTATGTCCAAGATGGATAATTTCTGCGCCTGAACCCTGCATGATTCTACGCATGACATTGATGGCTACATCGTGTCCATCAAAAAGTGAACCTGCGGTTACTATTCTAAGGTGATTCTTCGGGTGGTATATTTTCATTTCTGCCATATCTGCTTGGGATATTTATGGCTGCAAATATACAAAAATTAGGCTGCTTTATGATATGACATGCTTATTTAAGACGTTCAGTAATAATTATTTCCGTATCTGAAGCCGTGAATGAGACTTTATTTATTGTAATGTTGGCCTATAGTATTTAAAATCAACGGTGCATGGATAGAGATTCGATCGCTCTGTTCTAAAAACTATTGATAATTTTTAAAAATTCGTCGCTTTTAAGTGAGGCGCCTCCTACGAGTCCTCCATCCACATCCGGCTGACTAAAAAGCACAGTGGCATTGCTAGCCTTCACAGAACCACCGTATAGGATACTAGTATTTTCGGCTACTCTTTTGCCAAATTTTTTGCGTAAAATATTTCTGATTTCCTCGTGCATTTCCTGCGCTTGCTGAGGTGTCGCGGTTTCTCCTGTACCTATCGCCCAAATAGGTTCATAAGCAATAACGATATTTTTCATGTGCGAGGCTGACAGATGAAACAAGGAGTCTGAAAGTTGTTTTTTAACATGACTGAAATGTTGGCCTGCCTGTCTGATTTCTAAAGATTCTCCACAGCAAAAGATGACTTTCAGGCCAGCCTCAAGTGCAGCATCTACTTTCTGAGAGAGCAGTGCGTTATCTTCGTGATTGTACTCCCTTCTTTCTGAATGGCCTAAGATGACATAAGGTATCTTTAATGCAGCAAGTACTAATGGAGAGATTTCACCAGTATAAGCACCGGATGTTTTATGGTGGCAATTTTGAGCAGCCAGCAGGATTTTGGATGAAGCTTTTATCTTTCGCTTCAATGGGTACAAATGAGTAAATGGAACACCCAAAATGATTACTACCTCTTTATTTCTTTGACCATCTTGTATTTGCAAAGCCAATTCAATACCTTCATCGATAGTGGTATTCATTTTCCAGTTACCTGCTGCTATGTTTTTTCTTGCCATTAATGAAGTGGATTTTAACAATGATTCATTTAGATGTACAAATCTAAGAAAAATTATTTTTTAAAGTCGCATTCTGGACATTTAATCATCAATGTTGGCACTTGATCTGCCATTTGCATTGATGAAATTATTAAATGATTGTATATTTGCCTTCTTTTTATAAATTTATACTGATGAAACAAATCAAGTTTTCAATCATATTTTTTCTTACATTTTTGATCACTTCATGCTCTAATGATTTTGACCTCACTGAAGATAGCGATCCGATTCCTGTGGTCTATGGTGTAATTTCACATCAGGACACTGCCATATATATTAGGGTAGAAAAATCTTTTGTTAGTGAAACCGTTTCTGGAAAAGACTTGGCTCAGGATGCTACTAATCTCTATTTTGACGATATCCAGGTCGTGATTCGCCATAATAAAACAGGAAAAGAATACGTGATGGAGCGAGTAGATGGTAATCAGGAAGGATATCAAAGAGCTCCAGGAGCTTTTGCGGAAGCGCCTAATTATCTTTACAAGCTGAAAAGAACAGAGATTAATCTCATACCGAAAGATGAATACCAATTAATTGTCAGAAAAAATGATGGATCCACCGTTTGCGAATCCAAAACAACCATACTCGCTGCTATGACTGATGAAAATAGTGATGTGCCCATTCCTTCTGCTCAGTCAAAACTTTCGTTTGTTTATCAGAATCCATTAAATGTGAGCTTTTTTCCTGATCCTAATGGTGTAATTCATGATGTAATTTTTAGAATCCATTATCGGGAAGTTAAAAATGGCGAAGAGGTTAAAAAATCTATTGACTGGCATGCAGGCGTCAACGTTACCAATAAAACAGGATCTGCTAATTCACAATATCTTTTCACAACTGTCGGAAGGAATTTTTATCAGTTTCTTGCAGCAAATATTCCAGCTAATGACCCAGGTAATCCGATAGTTAGGATTTTTGATAATGTGGATTTGATCATCATCTCAGGCAATAAGCCGATAAAAGATTATATCAGTATAGGTCTTGTAAATCTGGGTATTACTTCCAGTGGAGAAGTGCCGGTCTATTCTAACATAAGCAATGATGGACGAGGTCTATTTGCATCTTCAAGTACTTTTATTAGAGAAGGAATGGTGGTGAGTTCATCTACTCTTGATTCACTTCGCAGAGGCATTTACACGAAGCAACTTAATTTTAAGTAAAACTGACGAACTGTCAGTGTGTTCCGACTATTTTTCATAATTTACCGAAGTTTTGTCCGATTTCTGGTCTTGATTTAGCCTGAAATTTGAATGGCACATCAATTGACAGTATATATGTGATTGTCAAGTTTTAATCACAAAAAATTAAAAATTTAATATGGGTAAAATAATAGGTATAGACTTAGGTACAACTAACTCATGCGTTGCAGTTATGGAAGGAAATGAGCCGGTTGTTATCGCAAATGAGGAAGGTAGAAGAACCACACCTTCTATTGTTGCATTTCTGGATAATGGTGAAAGAAAAATAGGCGACCCTGCCAAGAGACAAGCCATCACAAATCCTACTCGTACCATCTCTTCAATCAAAAGATTAATGGGACATAGATATAGTGAAATTGGCTCAGAGGCATCAAAGTCTTCATATAAGATTGTAAAAGGTGACAATGATACCGTTAGAGTGGAAGTAGATGGCAGGTTATATACTCCTCAGGAAATTTCAGCTATGGTTCTTCAGAAAATGAAGAAGACAGCAGAGGACTTTCTAGGTCAGGAGGTGACAGAAGCTGTTATTACAGTTCCTGCATACTTCAATGATTCACAACGCCAGGCTACAAAAGAAGCCGGTGAGATTGCCGGGCTCAAAGTGCTACGTATCATCAACGAACCTACAGCAGCCGCACTGGCTTATGGCCTTGACAAAAAGCATCACGATTCGACGATTGCAGTCTTTGACCTTGGTGGTGGTACTTTTGATATCTCTATTCTCGAACTTGGAGACGGAGTATTTGAAGTAAAATCCACTAATGGTGATACCCATCTTGGTGGTGATGACTTTGATCAGGTAATCATCGACTGGCTAGCTGATGAATTTAAAGCACAGGAGAATGTCGATCTCAGAAAAGATCCTATGTCGCTTCAGAGAATTAAGGATGCGGCCGAGAAGGCTAAAATTGAGCTTTCTTCAGCCACTGAGACTGAGATTAACCTGCCTTATGTTACAGCTGTGGACGGAGTTCCTAAACACTTAGTCATGAAGCTTTCAAGAGCTAAATTTGAGCAGCTTTCACATGATCTGGTTCAAAGAACACTCAAACCTTGTATAGAGGCACTCAAAGATGCTGGCCTTTCTAAAAATGATATCGATGAGGTGATTCTCGTAGGAGGTTCAACTAGAATACCAGCTATCCAGCAGGCTGTTGAGGATTTCTTTGGTAAAAAACCTAATAAGAGTGTAAACCCTGATGAAGTAGTAGCACTAGGTGCGTCTATCCAGGGTGGTGTATTAAGCGGTGATGTCAAGGATGTATTACTACTTGATGTGACACCACTTTCACTCGGCATAGAGACGATGGGTAATGTTTTTGATATCGTGATAGAAGCAAATAGTACTATTCCAATCAAGAAAACTAAAACGTATTCGACAGCGGCTGACAACCAGCCAAGTGTTGAAATCCACATCTTACAGGGAGAAAGGCCGATGGCACGTGACAACAGAAGTGTTGGTCGGTTTATTTTGGACGGAATTCCACCTGCACCAAGAGGTGTTCCACAGATTGAGGTAACTTTTGATATGGACGCTAATGGTATTCTTAAAGTATCTGCTAAAGACAAAGGTACAGGCAAGGAGCAAAATATCAGAATCGAAGCTTCTACAGGCTTATCTCAGGAAGAAATCGAAAAAATGAAAGCTGAAGCAGCAGCTAATGCAGATGCGGATAAGAAAGCTAGAGAAGTAGCGGATAAATTAAATATGGCCGACAGTTTAATATTCCAGACAGAAAAACAGTTGAATGAAATGGGTGATAAATTGTCAGAACATAATAAAGGTGCCATTGAAAGTGCATTGTCAAAACTGAAGGAAGCACATAAGACACAGGACTTGAACGGCATTGATAGTGCTACGAAGGAAGTAAATGATGCATGGCATGCAGCAACTCAAGATATCTATCAAGCACAACAAAATTCAGGACAGGGAGATGCAACGCATACTGCCGATAATAATACCGGTGGAAGCACTGAAGATGTTACTGATGTAGAGTTTGAAGAAGTAGGTGATAAGAAGTAAGCACTTAAGCTTAAAATGAAAAAAGGTCGCAATATATCATGTATTGCGACTTTTTTTTTGAAACCAATTATTGATCTCGGACGTTAACACGTTATGTTGTATGTTCTACTTTTTGTTGCACTATTATTTCCTTACAAAACAGATGATTCTCTATCTCATGATTTTCATTTGAGCAGATGTGAGATAAATTACGATGTAAAGAGTGGAGACTTTCAAATATCAGCACATATATTTATAGATGACCTTGAGGATGCTATTCGACAAAATGGTGGCCCTGCTCTTAAGTTGTTTTCGGACAATGAGCGGAAAGATAGCCATCAAATAATAGAAAAGTACATCAATGCAAATTTGAGATTCTATATTAATGGCCAAAGATTATACTTGAATATGCTTGGGAAGGAACCATCATCAGATATTCAGGCCGCCTGGTGTTATTTTGAAGTTAGTGCAGTAAGAAATGTTAATCAACTGGAAGTGGAAAATACTATTCTTTTACAGTTGTTTAGTGACCAGAAAAATATAATTGATTTTACTGTGAATAATAAAAAATTATACTTTTCAGTACTGGATAATAAAAATTATAAAACTATTTATACTTGGTAATGCAGTTCAAAAAGGTGCTCAATACGATATTCATATTACCGGTCAGGGGTTATCAGATTTTTATATCACCACTATTAGGATCAAATTGTCGTTATCAACCTACATGCTCTCAATATATGATAGATGCCATCAATGAATGGGGGCCACTTAAAGGAATGTGGCTAGGAATGAAGAGAATAGGCAGATGTCATCCATGGGGCGGTCATGGGTACGATCCAGTAAAGAAAAATGAAAAGAAAAAGCAGCAGTAATAATTTGATCTCAGATCCTACATAAAGCTATTGTACTAATAAAAACGATACAAAATAACTATGAGGCTCAGTGATTTTATTTCTCAAGTATAATTTTACTATGGCGAAAATAATAAATCGCGTACCGACATAGATATGAAGTAGCATTTTCATTCGTAAGTTTATAATGCCTAATTGGCTTTTAAACAAAAAGGGAATATAGTATCACCAGGCTCTATTTATACCTAAAAGATCGTTGTAATGAATAACTAGTTGTTCAATTTTGCACCAGGAAAGGGCATTTAATTATAACTTTAACGCTAGTTATACCTAGAAATGGTTAGTTTTTCCACTTGAATGAAGAGATGATACTGTCAATATCAGGTTGTAAAAACTGTAGCACAGGTGCGGTGGAGTCAGGGTTTACCTTACTATTGAAATACAACGATGCCCTAAAAAAATGATGCTTTTCATCTGTTAAATAAAACTGTACCGGACTAGCTACAGGGCCTTCTATGTCAAATATCATGCCTTTGACCCCATATTCATTTTCGATAATGGATTCCTTGCGATAATTTGCTTTGATGTTGTGCTTATCAGCGATATTGAATGCATCATTAATGAGCTTTGATAAAGCCTTTTCTTTATTGATATCGTAGTAACTACAATACAAACTCGCATTGAGAGAAGGAATAGCAATGTCAAACCAGCATGGATGTGCAGGCTCATCGTCATGGACAATTGAATCCTGGACTATTTTTGCGTAATTAGGATAACGAAATTCAAATTTACAAAATGAAGTATCAAATACTGTAAATCCTGTCTTCTCAGGAAAAAATATCCTGGGATACATATGCGGTTTGGGCGTCCGTACTACATCATCACCACACGATAGCAGTGTAATGCCCAAAATCAGAAAGAGATAATTAAAATATTTGCTATTCATTGATGATCAAACTAACTTTTTCGATCCTTCGTTTAGTAACGGAAACAACCTTAAGCGTAATATGTTTGATGGTGATTTCTTGCTCCGAAGAGGGAATATTGCCTGTCATTTCCAGTATCAATCCTCCAATCGAGTCTGCTTCGCCACGATCATCATCAAATATACTAATATTTTCGCCAATAATACGGCATACATCATTAAGCAGGGTCTTACCTTCAAATATATAGTTGTTATCGCTTATCTTGATAAATTCTACTTCTTCTTCAGTATCAAATTCATCTTTGATATCACCGACCACTTCCTCCATGATATCTTCAAGAGTAGCTATACCCGTCGTACCTCCATATTCATCCACAATGACAGCCATATGCAATCTTCTTGATTGAAAATCCCTGAGTAACTCATCAATCTTTTTAGATTCCGGAATAAAATATACAACATCTCTTATGAGCTTCTGCCATTGAAAGTTATCATCTTCATGCGTGTATGCCAATAGATCTTTTACATATAATATTCCCTTGATATGATCTAGGTCCTCCTCATACACTGGAAGTCGACTGTAACCGGAATCTTTGACGATTTTCATAACTTCCTTAAAGTTCATGCTGATATCTACGCCTTCTACATCAATCCTGGGCTTCATAATTTGCTTGGCTGAGATATCGCCAAAGTTGACGATACCTTTTAATATATCCACTTCCTGCGTCGATGCACCTGAATTGCCTGTCATCGATAATTCAATAGCAGTATCAATATCTTCTTTGCTAGGTTGTCCACTACCTACTGTTTCGCTTAATTTATCCTCAATGGAGCTGGACCACCTGACAAGTAAACTACTGACGGGACTCAATATTGTATTCATAACACTTAAAGGCCAAGCGGTCAATTGGATAATACGCACTTTATTGACGGTGGCATAAATTCGAGGTATGGTTTCGCCAAATAAGACTAATACAAATGAAATAATTAGTAAGGACATCAGCAAACTGATGATCGAGGATAAGATGACTGTGTCCAATGATTCGAAAAATATGTGTACATTTAACCATACAGCGAGCTGGTCAAAGGTCTCTTTTCCAAAAAGAGATTTGAGCATGATATCCGCAGCTATGATCAACAAGATGCGAACAAGGGTATTGGTCATAAGAAGTGTAGCTGCCAGTTTTTTAGGCTTGTCTTTGAGTTGCAATGCGATTTTAGCACTTCTTACACTTAGTCCGCTACTCTTTCTGATTTCTTCAGGGGCTATTGTAGAAAACACGACTTCACCTGCTGAAAATAACCCTGTCAGTATTATCAGTATCGAAAAAATGATGAGTGGTACAATCCATCCTATCGTGATGGGGTCTTGGTAAGATTGTAAATAGGGGAATAAATATTGGGGAGGCTCGGAATCCAAAATTCATAAATTTAATTATAAAATAGCCATTTCTATATTAAAATGGCAAATCGCTTTCGGGTGCACTGTCTTTCGTATCGACCTTTTTCTCTGGATCTACATTACTACCTACACCAGCTCGTTCTCTCTTTTCCAGTAGATTGAGCGTACTGGCTACGATTTCAGTCGTACTTCTCTCGATACCTTCCTTATCTTGATATCTTCGGTGTGTGAGTTTACCTTCCACATAAACCAGTGACCCTTTCTTTAACTCTCTTTCTACCTTTTCTGCAAGACCTCTCCAAACCACAATGTTGTGCCATTCGGTTATTGTCTGCCAGGTATCGTTTTTGTCTTTGTAATTCTCGTTTGTAGCTAAGGTAAAAGATCCTACTTTAGTACCGTTTTCTAATGTTCGGATATCGGGGTCTTTTCCCAGGTTTCCTATTAATATAACTTTATTTACCATATTGAATTTATTCTACAGTATGTATTGATTCCAAAAATAACTAAAAATTTGTCAATTTCAAATACTCAGTAATAATTTTTGGAAGCGCAAAGTTCCTGATTTTTGACCTTTCTACCAAATTATACTCTTTATTTATTTTGAAAGGAGAAGGGAAGTTGATGTCTATTTGATAAAATTGGCCAATGACAATCCTATGCGTCAGTACTTGCTTAATTTCTTTGATAAAAAATGGTTTGAAATTCTCATTGCCAGGAAATATTTCATTCACTAGTTGATGCATCTTCTGTGCTGCTTGTTTATGATGTTTTTCTTCTACTTCTATGGCCGGAAACTGATATAAGCCTTTCCAGATATCATTCTTATTGCGTCGTTGCAAAATAGTCCACTGGCCTTCTACATTGAATACATAGTAATGAAAGATCAGTTCTTTTTTGATAGTTTTCTTTACTTTTATAGGAATAATGCTTTCCTTTCCCTGTTTAAAGGCTATGCAATATTGAGAAAAAGGACAGTTATTGCAAAGTGGCGAAACTGGCTTACAAACTGTCGCCCCAAAGTCCATCATAGCCTGATTATAAGCAGATGGCAATGTATATTTTATAGCATCAGAAATATATTGATACACCGTATCTTTTCCTTCTTTTGTATCGACCGGTATTTCCATTCCTAGTATGCGTGAAACAAAACGAAGTACATTTCCATCCATGACGGGTTTAGGCTCTTCGTAAGCAAACGAGGCTATGGCAGCGGCAGTATAGGGGCCGATGCCTTTGAGTTGTAACAAGCCTGTATAGGATGAGGGAAAAACACCGTTAAACTGCTGAGAAATCACCTTTGCAGTTTGGTGGAGATTTCTGGCTCTACTATAATAGCCCAAGCCTTCCCATGACTTTAAAACTTCGGCTTCTGAGGCCGTGGCCAGTGTATGGACATCCGGATAGGTAGAAATAAAATGCAGATAATAAGGCAAGCCTTGTTCCACTCTGGTTTGCTGCAGTATTATTTCAGATAGCCAAATTTTGTATGCATCTTTTTCTGACTTCCAGGGCATCACTCGATCACTAGATTTTGCCCATTCTAACAGTTTAAGTGCAAATAATTCAGGATTCAAAATCAATAAGGTGTAATGACTAGTCCTAAATAACTGATACAGATTTTAGGGTAAAGTTAAATAATTAAACCGAAGTAGATTCATTTTTACTTCGGTTTTTTGTTTTATAAGATTTAATAGGGATAGAATTTTGTCTGTGCAT
>WBZO01001230.1_pt1 | contig 41686 bp, 30 predicted proteins | sample 5204261 | NCBI WGS metagenome assembly WBZO01 (sample SAMN12412400, study PRJNA552823) | activated sludge metagenome | isolation source: activated sludge from anammox sidestream of wastewater treatment plant... | place: USA: North Carolina | collected 2017-09
TTTATCAAGGGGTGATGGAAGGTAATCCACCACGGCATTGAGGAGCAGCTGGACCCCTTTATTCTTGAATGAAGCCCCACACAGCACCGGGATGAAATCGTTGGCGATCACCGCCTTGCGGATGACAGCCTTGAGGTCTTCAACCGGAATATCCTGTCCCTCGAGGTACCTTTCGAGGATGGTCTCATCCTGGTCTGCAGCAGCTTCGATCAGGTGAGTCCGGTTTTTTATATAGACATCGCGATATTCTTCCGGAATTTCAAACTGGATTGGCTTGGCGCCAGCTTCTTCGGTGTTCCATGTGTAGGCAACACCTTCGATGAGATCCACCAGGGCGGTAAAGTTTTCTTCGGCACCGATCGGGATCTGAATCGGAACTGCATTCGCTCCCAGTCTTTCGTGCATAAGGCGGACAGTGCCAAAAAAATCAGCACCCATGCGGTCCATTTTATTGACGAATGCCAGCCTGGGGACTTTATATTTATCGGCCTGGCGCCAGACGGTTTCGGACTGTGGCTCAACCCCGCCGACTGCACAAAACAGGGCGACCGCACCATCCAGAACCCTCAGGGAGCGCTCGACTTCAACAGTAAAATCGACGTGGCCCGGGGTGTCGATGATGTTGATCCGGTGGTTTTTCCAGAAACAGGTGGTTGCAGCGGATTGGATTGTGATCCCGCGCTCCCGCTCCTGGACCATCCAGTCCATTTCAGCGGCACCGTCATGAACCTCGCCAATTTTGTGGGTTCGACCGGTGTAGTAGAGAATTCGTTCGGTAGTTGTCGTTTTACCGGCATCGATATGGGCCATGATGCCGATATTTCTGACAAGATCAAGACTTTCTACAGTTGCTGTTGCCATGATAATTTGGGCGGTTACCGGGGCGGATTACCAGCGATAGTGGGCAAAAGCCTTGTTGGCTTCAGCCATACGATGGGTATCCTGGCGTTTCTTGATTGTTTCCCCTTGTCCTTTGGCGGCATCCAGAAGCTCGCCGACAAGTTTGTTTTCCATCGACCTTTCATTCCGGTTCCGAGCGTAGCCGGTCAGCCAGCGGAGAGCCAATGTGATTCTCCGCTCCTGGCGGACTTCCACAGGAACCTGGTATGTCGCGCCACCGACTCTGCGGGAACGCACTTCAACGAGGGGCTTGGAGTTGTCAATCGCACGATTGAAAACCTCAAGGGGATCCTCGCCTGTTTTCTCGGCAATAGTATCAAATGCCCTGTAAACGATTTTTTCTGCGACGCTTCGCTTGCCGCACAGAGTGAGCCTGTTGATCAGCATGCTGACCAGAACACTCTTGAATTTTGGGTCGGGCAAAACGACCCGCCTGATAATAGTTTTTTTCCTTGGCATATTCCTCGTGAGCAGGCAGAGGAACCATCACTTCGGTTCATGCCGCGTCACCGGCTGGTCGGTGACCGGTGCGCTTTCCTCAAGAATGAATCTATCGCTTTAAGACTTTTTAGGTCTTTTAGCTCCGTATTTTGAGCGTCCGTTGCAGCGTTTCGCCACCCCAGTTGTATCGAGCACGCCACGTACGATGTGGTAGCGGACGCTGGGGAGGTCTTTCACCCTGCCCCCGCGCACCAGCACCATGGAGTGCTCCTGGAGGTTGTGGCCCTCTCCACCGATATAGGCATTGACCTCGATACCGGTTGAAAGGCGGACACGCGCCACTTTACGCAGAGCGGAGTTTGGTTTTTTGGGAGTCATGGTCCAGACACGGGTGCAGACCCCGCGTCTCTGGGGGCAGCCTTTGAGGCCGGGCACCTTGGACTTGTTCAATGACTGCTGGCGACCGTGACGGATCAGCTGGTTAATGGTCGGCACGAAACTCCCTCTGTCTTTGCGCGATTGTGTAATAAAACCCATAAATTCCTGACAAACCGGAAAACATGGGCACGAAAGGGGAATCTACAAGAATCGGACCAGCCCGTCAAGGCTTTCTCACAATTTTTTTCAACTCACCTTCGATAATCCACCTAAAGCAAGTTCTCTCAATCACTTACTAACGGTCAAACCATTTTTCCAATTCACGGCGGCTGATCTTCCAGATTGGCGGGCGGCCATGAGGGCAGGTGGCCAGAGCCGGCATTTCGGTGTAATGGCTCAGGAGGTCCTCCATCTGCCTCTGAGAGAGTGGATCACCGGCTTTGACAGCGCTTCGGCAGGCCATGCGGGCTAGAACCTTTTCAGCCCGGTCACCCACTGGCGCGACTTTTCCAATCGAAGCCAGATCATCGAGGGCATCCTCCAGAAGGCCTTTCACCTCAGAAAGGGAAAGGTCTGCAGGAAGGCTCTGAACCAGATATGTATTTCCTCCAAATGGTTCCATCTCGAAGCCGAGCTCAACCAGCAGGTCCAGTGACTCCTGCAGGGCACCCTGGCGTTGCAATGGAATTTCGACTGTCAATGGAAAAAGCAGCTTCTGGCGGTTAATGGAGCGTGCCTGGAACTGCTGGCGAAACTTTTCAAACTGGATGCGCTCATGCAAAGCATGTTGATCAAACAGAGCCATCTGGTCGTCCCTCTGGGCGACAATGTAGCTGTCAAACACCTGCGCCAGAGGGATCCAGGGTGTCTCCACCACAGTTGGAAGAGAGGTCTGGACTTTCAATTCCTCAAGCGAATTGAGAGGCCCCCGATTGAGGCTTTCGATCGGTGCAACAGGTTCAAGACCTGGTTCGTCCCGGTGTGATGAGGCCCTGACAGGCTCCTGGAATGGCTGGCGGTCATCATCCGGAAGTTTGGGAGCAGTTTTTTGAGAGCTGGCAGGAGTGCCCGCCAGGGGTTGAGACAAACTGGTTTCTGCCGGAAGAATCTCGAGAAACGGAAAGTCATCGACAGGAGGCCTGGGGGCAGGTTCCCCCAGGGACTGTGCCGGTTGGTTTGCAGGAACCGGCTGCGCTTCTCTTTGTATCTGGGCACGGGGAAGCGGGAGAGCCTCTCCCTGTTCCTGCGCCTGGCGAAGCGCCGAGAAGAGGACATTCCACACCAGGCGTTCATCCCTGAAACGGATTTCTTCCTTGGAGGGATGGACATTGACATCCACATATTCCGGCGGGAGCTGGATGAACAGAACGGTCACCGGGTAACGACGCTGGGGCAGGCTGGCGCGATAGGATTCAATCAGGCACCTGAGCAGCAGGCGATCTCTGACAAAGCGTCCATTGACAAAGAAGTAGACATCGCTGGCTGTATTTCGGTGAAGTGTGGCACGGCTGGTGAAGCCGGTTACCTGGATCAGGTCATTGGCATAATCAACCGGGAGCAGCTCCGCCACCACTTCATTTCCAAAGATCTGGACCAGTCGATCCACCCGGCTGGGCACTGGAGAAAATGTGCGAACTTTGCGCTCATTATGGATCAGGTCAAAATGGATCGAAGGGCAGCTCATGGCTGTTCGCAGAAAGATCTCGATCACCCGGTCCATTTCGGTGGCCGGAGATTTCAAAAATTTTTTCCGGGCCGGGGTGTTAAAAAAGAGATCGGAAACAGTCACCTGTGTGCCGGGCGGAACCCCGATCGGCTCGATCACCTTCACCTCGCTGCCAATCGCATCAAGACGGTGTCCCTGTCTTTCCGAGGGCTGCCTGGAGATGATTTCGACATGGGAGACTGAAGCAATTGCGGCAAGCGCTTCACCACGAAAACCGAATGTGCGGATGCTCATCAAATCCGCTTCAGATTCGATCTTGCTGGTGGCATGGCGCCTCAATGCCATCGGGAGTTCTTCTTTCGACATGCCACACCCATCATCGAGAACCCGGATGAGCGTATTGCCCCCTCTGGCCACCTCGATCAAGAGCCTGCCAGCCCCGGCATCCAGGCTGTTATCCACCAATTCCCTCACCACCGATGCCGGGCGTTGAACCACCTCGCCCGCAGCGATCTGTGAAGCCACATGTTCAGGAAGAATGTGTATCCGGCTCATCTATTTCACTTCAAGGCCTTCAGATCCGGTCGCCTCGAGGATCATCGGGGACGATGTGGCTGCCGAAGGCAGTCCTGCGGGAGATGAACTGCCTGATTCATCCAGTATCGATTCAACAAGGAGCCTCATCTGTTCAGCAAAATCGACACTGTAATGATCCTGGGGAATCCCGGCCTGATCAACCAGTCCCTTCATTTTTAAGAGAATCTCCCTCCATTCAGGGGCAGTGGTACTCCCCACAGCCTGTTTATCCATTGGGTTTTTCTCATCCATCGGCCAAATTTCCTTGAAGGCAGCGGGGAGTAACTTCCCTTCCACCAGGCCTCTCTGAAAGCGCCCCAGGACGTGAACACCCTGGTTGACCTCTTCCGGCGAAAAATCCTTGAAATGCTGGATATCGCCTTTGAGCATTTCAAGAAACAGCAGAGGGGGAAACGAGCCTTGCTCGAGATTTTTCATGATTTTCCGCATATCCTCAAAAGACAGTTTCCCTTCCTCCAGACGGACAGACAATCTCTTCAGCTGAGCGCGGATGCGGTCTTTCTGTTCTTCGCTGATTTCCAGATCGGTGACCGCTTTGTCCGAAATGAAAGTCAGTGTTTTCGCAACCAGAACCGGCCCTTTGGAACGAAGAAGGAGAAAAGCGACCACGATGGAAGTGACCATCAGTGTCGTTGTGACAGCACACCCGACCAGGCAGAATTTCATGCAGCCTGAAGAAGGCTTTTTTTCATGGATGCGCTGGATATCCATGGGTGCATTGAAACATGGAGGCCCATCCATGACAACCGATCGCTATGTGCTGGTGGCTGTTTTCAAACATCCGGAAGAGTTGTATGTATTGGGGGATTGTTCCGGCAGATCATTTCGAAAAGAATCAGCCGAGTGAGAAACCTGATCTGTCATTGAGGATTCCAACGACTGGAATAAGTGAAAATCCAGGAAAATCAAATGTCAGAATTACGGAAAGATCCAATTTCAGGCCATTGGGTGGTTATTTCCCCCGACCAGGAGGCGGCAGTTGTATTGACGACGGATGTCCGATTCATCACCCCGCAGGAAACCTGCCCTTTCTGTCCGGGGAATGAGATCGGCCCGGTCCACGAAATCCTTGCATATCCCAACCATCTGCCCGAGAACAATGGGGCTCCCTGGGCCTTGCGAGTCATTCCCAACCGCCTCCCGATCCTGCAGATAGAACGTTCTCTGGAACGGGAAGGACTGGGCATGTATGACCGGATTTCAGGCTTTGGCGCCCATGAGATCATCATTGAATCTCCACATCATGACCTTCTGCTTCATGATTTTCCAAATTCCCAGCTGGAGCTGGTTTTGTCGGCCTGGAAAGAGCGCCTGAATGACCTGAAGAACGACCTGAGGATGCGGTATTTATCGATTTTCAGAAACCAGGGGCGCCGTTCGGGGGCACGGCTCAGCCACCCTTACAGCCAGCTGATCGCCACACCAGCCATCCCCGCCGGGGTCCGCCAGGAGCTGACTGGCGCACGGCAATACTTTGAATACAAAGACAGGTGCGGGTACTGCGATCTGATCGATCAGGAGTGCGAGGATAAAGTCCGCCTGGTCTATCAGAATCGGGGATTCATTGCCATGTGCCCATTCGCTTCACGAAATGCTTTCGAAGTCTGGATTCTGCCCCGGGTTCACTCCCACGATTACGGAACCATATCCCCTGACCAGATTCTCGACCTTGCGGATGCACTCCTTGCTGTCAACCGGGTTCTGGCGATTGCCCTGTCCGAGCCGGATATCAATGTCATTCTGAAATCCGCACCGATTCCGAAGCCCCGTCGCGACCGATGGCTGACCCTCGAGGAGGATTATCATTGGCATCTGGAAGTCATTCCCCGGATTACACGACCGACCGGCTACGAATGGGCCACCGGCATGTTTGTCAACCCCACACCACCTGAGGAAGCCGCGGATTACCTGAGGGATGTCCAGGCCAATGGGCGATAAATCCATCCCTCACCAGCGACAGAGCCTGCTTGAGCCTTCAGGATCTCAAAAAGAGTGGCGGCTCTTTGTCGGAATCCCTCTCTGGAACAGCCTGCGGGAATCGGCCGAGGGCAAATGCCAATCCCTGAACCATGCGTACCGCTCGATCCGCTGGGTCAGGCCTGAGAACTGGCATATCACCCTGCTGTTTCTCGGCCCTGTTCAGCCCGAAAGGGTCGACCGGCTTTCAGAATGCCTCCGGGAGGCTGCCGCCTCTCATTCACAATTTGACATCGAGCTGGCTGGCCTTGGAGGTTTCCCCAGGCTTTCGAAGGCGCGAGTTGTCTGGGTAGGGGTCAAATCCGGGAAGGATCTGCTTTCACATCTGGCCGTCACAGTACGCCAGGCATGTGCTGGAATCGGATTGCCGGGAGACAAAAAACCTTTTGAAGCTCATTTGACTCTTGGGCGTGCTCGAAGCGAACCAGTGGGAATCACGGTCGAGCCTGAAATATATTCCCAGGCCTGGGGGACTCACACAGTTCGGGAAATCCACCTGATCCGAAGTTTCCTGGAAAAATCCGGCCCGCGCTATGAATCTGTGTCTGTGGGAACTCTGAAATAATCCCATCCAAGACTCCAGGCTGCGCAGTCGTAAAAAACCTGCTCCATCGGAAGCACCAGCTGTTTTCAACGGAAGAGATCGAGTGTCTCCCACGCGGGATCACCACTCCCGGCTCGCAGGAAAGCGCCACGGTTAAATCCGATCAGCTGGCCAGACGAATCCTCGCCGAGAATTTTGAATCCATCATCCCAGTCAGGAGGCAGAGGAAAGGTGGACTTCAGCTCACCTTTGGGGGTCAGGCTCACCAGCCGTCGCTGAGAATGGTCTTCGACCAGCAGGGTCTGGCTTGTCTCGAGCCACACGACTGAAGTGAAATCATAGGCTCCCGCTTCCAGGCGAGAGTGCCTTACCAGACGGAACAACGAATCCAGAACGAAGAAGTGGATGGAATCCTGCAGGCGTGAATAGAGGAAAAGCTGGGGAGTTTTCCCATCGCCATTTACAACAAATATCCCTTCGGGTTCATACTGCAGTTGAGGCACGCTGCCCAGCAGGGTTTCCTGCAGAGTCGCGAGTGGATAGGCGGCCTGAATGGTTCCTTCACGGCAATCGAAAGGAACCAGGCTGCCCTGGTCGAGAAATGAAAGATAGAGGAACATATCCTCGGTCATCCAGAGCGGTTTTCCAACCGAGTTCAGCAATCTGGAGCGGATCGAAAGTGTGCCATTGGTGGCATATTCCCGTTCGAATAGCTTGCGGAAATGCGGGCCAGTCGACACAACCTCCAGGTGTTCTGTGACTGTGGCCGAGAGCGGAGTCGATCCAATTTCTTCATGGGCACGCCACCAGGCGAGGCTGATCTGATTGGATGACAGTGAAACCCTTCCCATCTCAAAATCATTCAGGCTGGTCTGGCGGCCTTTCAGATCGGATGTGCTTCCTGGGAGCAGCGAAACAATTTCCCCTGTGCCCAGGTTCAGCCGTACAAGGAAGGTGGTGGCCTTTCGGCCTTCGAGGGCAGAAGGAAGTGGCGGGGGATCATCGGAAAAAAACAGGCTCCAGCCACGCAAGAGAACTTCGGAGAAAGTCGCCTGAGGCCTGACAATAAGCGCCACCAGGTCACCCTGGATAACATCGAAAATCCGGATTTTCAAGTGAGGGGGAGGTTGAAGAAACTTTGGTTGCCCCGGGTGGTTGAAATCATAGGCCCCCACAATCCCTCCATTGGAATTTGTCCAGACCAGCCAGGCCCCTTTTCCAACCAGGTGAACCTGTTCCGCTTCGGGCAGCACACCATCCTGAATCACAAGATCCATTCTTTTCCAGTCATGGGAAGAGCCGAGACGGTACAGGATGATGAATCCAATCACAAAGCCAAGCAGGATGAGGATCCCGGCAACCTCATATATCCGCCTGTGAAGACGTTCCTGCCGGACAAGATCGTGATAATCAGTCATGGAGCTGCCTGTAAAGGCTCCCTTCCCTGGTTTGCATCGAATGATTCTGCACTACGCGGAAAGATCCGGTAAAGAGAAGTTTCATAATACTGGGGTGTGTACCGATATGCCATCAGCTCCGGCTGGCTGGTCGACCGAATTGAGAGATTGCCCTGAGGTGTCGGAACCTGCAGGATGAGGATTTCTCCCGGAAAAAGTGGCATTGTTCGGCTGGTTTCCTCCGCGAGGGTCCGCAGCGACCAGTTCTGACGCAGTGCCAGAAAGATCGAAGGTGGGATCGGATAGACATTCGGGTTAACCACCAGATCGCCTGGACGGACCTGCGGCAGGGATTGTTCATCCAGCCAATCGACCTGAAACCCTGACCAGACCGATAACTTGACATTCCGATAAAGGGGGTTGTACTCCTCACAGGCCCAGACCCTTTGCCCAGGCTCCAGATAGTGTGGAATCCTGTGCGCCAGCCGTGCCATATCCCCAAAGGTCTCATGCTGGTACATGCAGACAGCTGCAGTCATGGTCCCGGACCAGGCCACCATCGCCAGGGTTATCATGACCCGGTATCTGGCGGGTGTGCGAACCAGCCCAAGGCCGCCCAGAACACATAACCACGGCAGAAGGGGAAGCCCATACCGGAACTGGAAAGAGAGAAAGAAGGTCTGCAACAGCAGTCCCCCGAGGCCCACAAGGAACCCATACAGGATCCATGGCCGTGCGCGGGGATGATTCCGGTTCAGATGCCAGAGGCCAAAAAAAGCCAGGCCAAGCAGGCCAGTTGTCACCGCATAGGGCAGATAACGAAAGGCCGCCAAAGCAAATTTCAAGTACACCTCGGGGGGATAGATCGACCTCTCGGAGAACTGGCCCTGATGAATCCCCAACCCGCTTGAAAGAAGCCACAGGCTGCCGCACCAGATAAGAATGGCGCTGATAATATGAGCGGCTGAGAGCAGATGAGGGCCTCTCCGCCCCGTCCACCCGGAGTTCAGGGCAAAGGAAATCACTGCGGCAGGAAGGCAGTAAAGCCCCTGGTAACGGGTCCACAGAGACAGCAGCCCGAACAGATTTCCACACCACCAGAAAGTCTTATTCCTTTCAGAAGAGGCTCGAGATGAAAGCAAAAAAAAGGAAAGTGAAAGAGTCATCAGAAAGCAGAAAACCATGTCACTCATTGCATGGAGCGCCCAACGATTCGCCATGGGGGACAACGCCCAGAGGATCCAGGCTGCCCAGGATGCCCAGGGCGAAAAAGTCTGTGAAAAAAAAAGCCGGGTTCCCATGGCGATCACCGCACCAGTCAGGCAATACGCCAGAAGTGAAACGATCCGGCCGGCAAGAAAGGGATCCACTCCGCAGCTTTTTCCAATCCACATCAAAGCCGGGTATAACGGCGGGACATAGCGCGCAGGCGGCGCCTCAGGAGCCACAACAAATAACGGTTCATCGAAGTAGGCCGCCTGGAGAACGCCATCGGTAAATTCACCTTTAAAGATCAGGAGCAATGGAAGGTGGGCAGCAAAAAGCGCCAGACTCGCCCAGATCAGCCTATGCGCAAACGCCTTATCGGTTGTCCAACTGTCAACGCGGGGGAACGTCACCACTGTTACCCCCTCGCACTGGGAGACGTGTTGGAGACTTGCGGGGTGCAGGGGAAGGAGGTTGATAGGGGCCAAAGCTGTTTTCGAGCACATTGATCTGTTTCACCAGCTGCTCGGTCAAGGTTGATTCAGCGCACCAGGATACGATCTGCATCCGGTCCTCACCCTTGGCCACGAGGGTGTAAAAAAAGCGGAATGGAAGATCGTTGTGTGTTCCACGAAAAACCCGCTTTCGTGCCGGAAATCCGGTCAAGGTTCCTTTTTCATCGCTGAGGAGCTCGACATTTTCCAGATCAGGAGACACTGCGGAGACATATTCATCCAGGGAAACTTGCGGAAGATGCTCGAGAATCACCATCGAAAACACGCCTTCGGGTGATTCAAAAGCCACGACTGCATCTTCATTCAAACTCCGCAGCTCTTCCGGCTCGGTGGTAATTCTCCAGGATTCATTCGGACGCTCGATGCGGAAGCCATACTTTTCACTCTCGAAAACAATCGGTTCCGGCAAGGCAGTCGCGGAGGGAGAAGGAGTCTGAGTCGGGAGTGGCATTTCAGTCGGTGTCGGCAAAGAGGTGGGTGTGGGTGGTGGAGCGGTCGGCCGGGGGGGTGTATCGTCTTCCGAAGGCAGCTCGGCGAGGTGAGGCGAAGTTCGATCGAGTTCCGCAAATGCTTTCCGTATCCCATCGCCAGCCGAAAAACGTATCAAGCGATCCTTGAAAACAGAATCCAGGCGTATCCCAATGTCCAGAACAAGGGTCAATTCCTCGGTCTGGAGGACGCCGGAGGTTGTCTCCCCATTCCGCCTTCGGATGGTCGCAATTCCATCTTCCGACCTGGAGAAGTCAATGCTCTCTGATTCGGGCAATGGAACAGTAACTTCGTTCAGGTCCTGGCGAATCTTGATGCCCTGCTCCAGAAACTTGCCGGTCATCAGGTCCCCATTTTTCATGACAAACAGATCCGTATCGACAGAGGAGTTTAACAGGCCCACCTCGAGTGGTGATTTCCTCAGTATGATCATGCGGATGCGGTCTTTCCGGATGGGGACTTCGGCATTGGCGGATTCAATCCGAAAGTTGATGGTACGATCCGAGAAGATACCCGAGAGCCGATTCGCATTCAGGGTAATTACAGTTTCTCCCGCTCTCTCGGAGTTCTCAAAAGAGATGCCGGCACATTTGCGAAGGGGGAGCATGATCTCGCCATAGGGAGCTGTCAGATGCAGGATTTCATTGGTGACCTCACCGCCCAGAACGTCACCATTGATGAAATAGATCGAGTCTTTGGTGGCCTGGCGCGGCCGGCCGAAAACACTGTTCATCTGAACCAGGCGATCGGATCCAGGTGCAGGAGGCTCCTGGGCCTGGATCCATCCGCCATTCAATGAAACCCATCCAAAAAGAACTGCCAGAAAGAGGCTTCGACAGGTCCTGATCATGAAGTCTATCCGTGTTCTATCGAGTCGATCGGCGGGAGATGAATGATCAACCCTCCTCGCCTTCGTATTTGACCTTGAGGGATTCGACAACTGCCGGATCCGCTAGGGAGGTGGTATCACCGAGAGTTTTACCTTCGGCGATATCACGCAGCAGCCTTCTCATGATTTTGCCACTGCGGGTTTTCGGGAGATCCGAGGAGAAGATAATTTTTTCCGGGCGGGCAATCGCCCCGATCTGATCGACCACATGCTGTTTCAGGGTCTTCTCGAGGTCCGGGCCTGGTGCGCCAGCCTCTTTGATAATGACAAAAGCGGCGATTGCGGTTCCTTTGATCTCATGCGGGATTCCAACAACAGCCGCCTCGGCCACAAGCGGGTGATCAACCAGAGCGCTTTCGACCTCCATGGTTCCGATCCGGTGCCCGGCCACATTGATGACATCATCGACACGCCCCAGGATCCAGAAATAGCCATCATCATCCCGTGTGGCGCCATCGCCTGGAAAGTACATGCCTTTCCATTTGCCCCAATAGGTCTGCTCGTAGCGCTCGGGATCCCCATAAATCCCGCGCAGCATGAAAGGCCATGGGGATTTGATGCACAGATAGCCTCCACCGGAAGTCACAACCTTGCCTTTTTCGGTCAGAATCTCTGCTTCGATGCCTGGAAATGGGACAGTTGCCGAGCCAGGTTTGAGAGTTGTCACACCGGGGAGCGGGGTAATCATGATCGAGCCGGTTTCTGTCTGCCACCAGGTGTCGACAATCGGGCACCGGCCATTTCCGATATGGGTATGATACCACATCCAGGCTTCGGGATTGATAGGCTCTCCGACAGATCCCAGCAGGCGCAGGCGGGAAAGGTTGCGTGACTCAGGGTGCTGCGGCCCCCATTTCATGAAGGCGCGGATCGCAGTCGGGGCGGTGTAAAAAACAGTGACTCCATGGTCTTCGCAGAGTTTCCAGAAACGATCCCGCGAGGGAGTGTCCGGCGCCCCCTCATACATCACCTGGGTGGCCCCATTGGACATCGGGCCATAAACAAAATAGCTGTGGCCTGTGACCCAGCCGATATCGGCTGTGCACCAGAAAACATCCTCAGGTTTCAGGTCGAAGACCAGGAGCGAAGTCATATAGGCTCCAAGCAGATATCCACCGGTGGTGTGCATGATGCCTTTCGGTTTGCCGGTTGTTCCGGAGGTATACAGGATAAACAGGAGATCCTCCGAATCCATTTTCTCCGGCTCACACCAGGCATCGGCTTTGGCCATCAGGTCATGCCACCAGAGATCACGCCCCTCTTTCATGGTGATCGAATGACTTCCGCCGATGCGTTGAAATACAACACAGGCGGTGATCGAAGGGCAGTCCTTGAGGGCTTCATCGGTCGTCTGCTTGAGCGGAACAATTCCCCCGCGTCGCCAGCCGCCATCCGCGGTCACCACCACTTTGGCCTGCTGGTCATTGATCCGGTCTTTCAAAGAAGTGGCTGAGAATCCACCGAAAACAACTGAATGCGGTGCCCCGATCCTCGCGCAGGCAAGCACACCGATGGCCAGCTCCGGGATCATCGGCATATAGAAAACAACTCGATCCCCTTTCTGGACACCTAAATCTTTGAGGACATTTGCAAACTTGCAGACTTCCCGCTGCATGTCCCAATAGGTCAGAGTCCGCCGATCACCAGGCTCTCCTTCCCAGATAATGGCGGCTTTGTTATGCAGGCCATTCCGGACATGGCGGTCCACACAGTTGACACAGGCATTCAATTTTCCATCGACAAACCATTTTGCAAACGGAGCTTTCCACTCCAGGACCTCTGTCCAGGGTTCCATCCACTCCAATTGACCAGCCCATTTGGCCCAAAATCCGAGTCGATCGAGACTCGCTTCCTGGTATATGGAATCATCCTTGATATGAGCCTGGGCGGTGAAGGCCGGATCTGGCGGAAAGATGCGGTCCTCGAATAAAAGGCGGTCAATTGTTTCGTTCATTTATTTCCCTCCAAGTTCCTGTATGCGGATATTTCTGAAGCTGGCTTCTTCATCAACATGATGATTTTGAAGCCCGATGAACCCTTTCAGGGCACGGCTGCCGGTGTAATCACCGACTTTCTCGCCATTAATCCAGACCTGGTAATGCTGGCCTTCCGCACGGATTTTCATCTCATTCCATTCTCCGACTGGTTTGGATGCGGATTTGGTTCTGTCAAAAAAACTGTAGAGCGAGCCGGTGCCGGTGTTCCCTCCACAGGCATCACAGATCTGGATTTCATAGCCCTCGTGCACCGCAGCCCAAGGCCCAGCCATCTCCTGGCCATTGACCTGAGGCTGATTTTTTATGGGGAGGTTCGGAAAACGGATAAAGACACCGCTGTTGGCATCCCAACGGGCAATTTTGTAATCCAGGGTCAATTCGAAATCGGCAAACTGCTGATCGTAATAAAACAGCATCCCCATTCCACCCATAGCGACCAGGCTTTTCTGAATGGGATCGATGCGGAAATAGCCCGGCCCGGTATGCGCCCAGCCATCCATGCTGGTCCCATCGAAAAGGACTGTCTCGGCAAAGCAGGTCCCAGTTAACAGGATCACCAACAGCAACAGAAACGGAATAAGGTGGCATATTTTGTAAAGAGGCCGGGAAACATGGTGCAGGCACGACATGAGTGTATAGCTCCTTCATCAAAAAAGTTCTTTTCCCTCTGATGGGGGTATCCTGAAGAGTATGGAACTCCAGTGGCACAAAGAGAACCCCAAGAACCCATGGTCCATTGACAAAAATCTGGAGAAATCGCTTTAGGCCTGCCGGTAATGCCAGTCCCTGGCTTTCGAAACAATTTACAGAAACTGTTGAAATCTCTTGACAGATGAGAAAAGGAACCTTAGCCTTTATATAAATTGAGGGTGAAAATGGATCGGGCAGTTCCCCCAGAGGTCCATGACACCGATGTTCGAAGTCTTCGGCTTTCCGCCGTTAGGGTTCCCATAAATTCAAGAGAGTGTGAAAACCGATTCCGTTAACCGGACAGAATCGAAAAACTTCCAGCATTGCAGGATTCCGATCGGTGGAAATAATCTCAACTGTCCTCTCCAGAGGAGAGGTCCCGGTTAAACGAAAAACCCTATAAATCAGTTGATTCTTTTTGAGAAGGAATAAGACACTTTTTTTATCTGGATTTACAGACACAATTCTCTGCCCTGGTCTGATCTGTGGCTGGAGAAGCCAGCAGATCAGGTTGCCAGGCCGAGAAAAACCCGAATGTAAAAAACAGGTTCAAGTTAATCAGGTTAACCAATCTGACAGAATCCACGCAGGCTAAATCAGGAAAAAGATGACAGTATCACGGAGTCTGGTGCTCCTTATCGATGGAACTGCATTGGCATACCAGTCGTTCTATGCCCTGCAGGACCTGAAAAGTCCGGAAGGTCGTCCAACCGGGGCGGTTTTCGGTTTTTACCAGACACTGACCCAATTACGGAACGAGTATTCCCCGGAACTCATCGCTGTCGCGATGGATCGTGGCACTCCTGTGGAAAGAACCGAAACCTACTCGGATTACAAAGCAGACAGGCCGCCTACTCCCACCGATCTGCTCGATCAGCTGGCTCTGATCGAAGAGGTCCTGGGGATCCTTGGAATCGCTGTTGTTTCCTCTGAGGGGATCGAGGCGGATGATATCCTCGCGACTATCGCCCTCCATGCTGCAGGTGAGGGGTATGATGTGTTCATCTTCTCCCCGGATAAGGACATGCTTCAGGTGGTCAATGGGCATATCAAAGTTATTCGGCGGCATGGAAACAACACAAAGATTTATGACCAGCAGGCAGTGCAGGAGCGTTATGGCTGCCCCCCGGAAAGATTTGCCGATCTGCTCGGCCTGATGGGAGACAGTGTCGATAACATCCCCGGAGTTCCCGGGGTTGGAGAGAAAACAGCGGCATCCCTGCTCAAGGAATTCGGGACTCTCGATGCTGTTTATGAGAATATCGACCGGGTTGCAAAACCGAGATTGAAAGAGTCTCTGGTCAGCCACAAGGACAATGCGCTGCTCTCGAGGGAGCTGGCAACTTTGAAAACGAATGTACCGGTTGAAGTGACCCTCCAGGATATCCGTCCCACAAAGGCAGACTGGGAAAGAGCGGCCCGAATCTTTCGGGAACTGGGTTTCAAGCGGGCCACCTACGAAGCCGAGCAACACCTTTATTCCACCGGCAACCTGTTTGAGGACATCAAACCGGCGGTTTCAGACAGACAAAACCTTCAGTATACCCTGGTTCAGACCCAATCCGCTCTCCGGGAGTTAATTGAAACCTTAAAGAAAGAACATCCATTCGGCCTTGATACCGAAACTACCAGCATCGATTCGCATTCAGCGAAACTGGTCGGGATCTGCATCGGATTGGCCGATGGAAGAGGCTGGTACCTGCCCATTGCCCATCGTGGAGCCGAAAACCTTTCGCTAGAATCGGTTCAGGACCTGCTGGGTCCCATCCTGATCGATGAACAGGTCGGGAAAATCGGCCACAACATCAAGTATGACGCCAGGATTCTCGATCGGCATGGATTGCCGGTGAAGGGCTGGATTTCCGATACGATGGTCCTGGCCCATTTTCTCCACAGCCGCCTGGAGTCTTACAAACTGGATAACCTCGCCCAGCTTTATCTTGGGCGGACAATGATTCCGATCAGCGACCTGATCGGCTCGTCTCCGGGCAAACAGGAAACAATGGAGACTGTCGATGTGCAGGCAGCCTGCGAATATGGCGCAGAAGATGCCGAAGCCACAGCGGCACTCCACAAGGTGCTTTATCCGGAACTGGTCTCTGAAGGGGTTGAAGACTGGTTCCGAAAAGTCGAAATCCCTTTGAACCTGTGCCTGCAGGGGATGGAAACTCGGGGGATCTATATCGACCCCTCGATCCTCCGGGAGCAATCCAGAGAAGTCCAGAAAATTCTCGACCGGGTGGAGAGTGAAATTTTTGAGATTGCGGGCCGGACCTTCAATCCCAACTCCCCGGCGCAGCTGGCCCAGATTCTGTTCGATGAACGGGGGGTGCCGGCGGGAAAAAGCCGGTCCACCCGTCAGGAAGTTCTTGAAGACCTGGCACGTGCCGGAGAACCACTGGCGGAAAAAATCATCGAATACCGCGGGGCTGCCAAACTGAAAGGGACTTATCTCGATGCTCTCCCGAAACTCATCAGCCCCATCGATAAAAGGCTGCATACATCTTACCGGACCACCATTGCAAACACCGGCCGAATCTCGAGCAGCGATCCCAATCTGCAGAATATTCCAATACGGACCGATATTGGCCGCCGAGTGCGCGAGGCATTCATCGCCCGGGAGGGATGTGTATTTGTTTCAGCAGATTACTCCCAGATCGAACTGCGTGTCCTCGCCCACTTCTCACAGGATCCCGGATTCATGCGGGCATTCCAGGAAGGCCAGGATATCCACACATTCACTGCATCACAGATTTTTGAGGTGAACCCCGACCAGGTGGACAAAGATATGCGGCGCAAGGCCAAGGAAATCAATTTCGGGCTGAATTATGGAATGAGTTCGTTTGGGCTGGCTTCGCGGCTGGGGATCAGCCGTGGAGATGCCAAGGTCTTCATGGATCGTTACTTCATGCGGTACCCAAGGATCAAGGAGTATTTCGACCAGACTCTCGAGCTGGCTGAGCGCGAAGGATCAGTCCGGACTCTGGTTGGCCGAAAGATTGAGATACCCCGCCCCAGGAGCCGCACCGGGGCCGAGGCGCGGGCGGCGATCAATGCTCCCATCCAGGGGTCGGCCGCCGATATTCTGAAAAAAGCCATGGTCGACCTCGAAGCCGAACTGAAAACTCAAAACCTGCAGGCGGCCATGGTGCTGACAGTCCATGATGAGCTCATCCTCGAAACCCCCGAGGAGGAGGTGGGAGAGGTAGTCGAGCGGCTCCCGAAAATCATGCGGGAAGCCCTGCCTCTCACTGTTCCGATCGAGGTGGATGTCAGCACAGGAAAATCCTGGGCTTCCCTGGGCTGAAAAGGGGATGCCCTCGCTCGGGATTACAGGCACAGTCGGGAGCGGAAAAAGCCTTGCGCTTCGGATTCTGGCGGAATTGGGGGCCGAGACCGCACAGGCAGACAGGATCGGGCATCAGCTTCTCACCAAGACAGATGTCCGCGATGAAGTTGTCCGGTTGCTGGGAGCCGGGGTTCAGGCAGCGGATGGAAGCCTGGATCGAAAGAAAATTGGCGAAATGGTTTTTTCCGACAAGCGTGTGCTGTTGGAATACAATCGAATCATTCACCCACGATTGCTGAATGCTTTGCGTGAGTGGCTGGAGAAACCTCGAGAGGCCCACCAGGTGGTGGCTGTCGAAGCGGCCTTGATTCCCGAATGGGGAATCGAAGAGTGGTTCGATGAAGTCTGGTGCATCCGTTGCAGCGATGAAGCCGCGCTCTCGCGATGGGATCGCAGCAGTGAAATCTATTGGAAAATCAGGGAGGCGCAGCTGCCTCCCCAAGAGAAATGGGCGAAAGCCGAAAGGGTAATAGACAATGAGAGGTCGCAGGAAGAATACCGACGACGAATCGAAGCAGAATTCAGAAGTTTCCAGAGTAAATGCGGTTATTGATACCGAGGATGACGAAGGGACAGCATCTTCTCCCCCACCTCCACCTGTGGAGGTGGCCCCGGTTGAAACGATCGAGATCGAACAGCTCAAGCACAAATCCATCACCGACCTGATGCAGATCGGCGAGCGGTTGCGGATCGAACGCTTTTCCGGCCTCCGCAAGTCGGAGATGATCTACAAGATCCTCCAGACCCAAGCTGAAACCGCCGGGATTGTGCTTGGAGAGGGGGTGCTCGAGGTCCTGCCGGATGGTTTCGGATTCCTCCGGAGTGCCGATTACAACTACCTCCCCGGCCCGGATGACATTTATGTGTCCCCCTCGCAGATCCGCCGTTTCGATCTGCGCAAAGGCGATACGGTGACCGGTGAAATCCGCCGCCCCAAAGAAGGGGAGCGTTACTTCGCCCTGCTCAAAGTCAAGGCCATCAACCACGAACCGGTGGAGTTTGCCCGTACCAGGCGCCTGTTTGAAAACATGACGCCGCTCCATCCGGATACACGCTACAAGCTCGAATATGATTCTCACAAAATCAGCTCACGCCTGGTGGATCTGATCTGCCCGATCGGAAAAGGACAGCGTGGCCTGGTGGTTTCACCACCCAAAGCAGGCAAGACCATGCTGCTCAAGGATCTGGCGACTGCCTTAACCACCAATTATCCCAATGTCACCCTGATTGTGCTGCTGATCGATGAACGCCCCGAGGAAGTCACTGACATGGAACGGAGTGTCCGGGGCGAAGTCGTCTCCTCCACCTTTGATGAACCCCCCGAGCGCCATGTTCAGGTCGCCGAAATGGTCATTGAAAAAGCCAAACGCCTGACTGAAATGAGCCGCGATGTGGTCATCATGCTGGACAGCATCACCCGCCTGGCCCGGGCCTATAACCAGGTGGTTCCTCACAGCGGAAAGATCCTCACAGGTGGTGTCGACAGTGCGGCGCTTCAGAGGCCGAAACGCTTCTTCGGTGCGGCCCGGAACATCGAAGAGGGTGGGAGTCTCACGATCATCGCCACCGCCCTGATCGATACCGGCAGCCGCATGGATGAAGTCATCTACGAGGAGTTCAAAGGCACCGGCAACATGGAACTTCACCTCGACCGGAAGATTTCCGAACGCAGGATTTATCCGGCAATCGACATCAGCCGTTCCAGCACACGAAAAGAAGAACTCCTCCAGGAAATGGATGAGCTCGAAAAGATCTGGCTGCTGCGAAAAATCATCGCCGACATGCCTCCGGCAGAAGTCATGGAAAGACTGGTCAATCACATGAAGAAAACACGTGATAACCAGGAATTTCTCGCCACTCTCCAGGATGCGACCTGATCGAGGAAATCCGGCGGCATTCCGCAAATTTATCTGGGTCTTTGTGGTTGGCTTGCCGATCTCATCTCTGAGCTGGGGCAGCGGCCACAAAGAAGGGGACTCTTCGAATATTCTTTTTTTCGATGCCTTCTGCTGCGGTCATCTGGACAAGTGGACACACAGCCATGGGAGGTTCCCACTTGAAATTTTCAACCAGTCGGGGGTTTTGAACTGGCAGAACCTGCATGAACACCTGGCAAGCGGAGGTGTCACCACCGGGCCATTGCCCCTCGAGGATTATAGTGTCCGTTTCGAGATGGTGCGCTGGCCGGTAACAAGAGTGGGGACCTGCATTGTTGTCCGGGCCGCGACCGGGGAAAACTGCCTGTCCGGATACCGCCTGCGGATCGAAGGAAACGAGGCCTGGCTCGAAAAGCATACGGGCGGCAGATCCTGGCGAAGCGCGGAAATGCGTGAAGGGCCTGTGGATGTGGTGCCTGAACGTTTCCATACTATCATCATCGAGGTCCACGGAAACAACGAGGCGAGGGTTCGCGCGAAAATCTGGTCGCAGGCGACCACTGAACCTGAAAATTTTCAGATGGAGCTGCTGGATGACAGCCCATCCGCCATCCGAACTGGGCCTCTTGGGGCAGGAGTCTGGTATGCTGTTGCAGGCGAGTGGTCCGAGCCGTATCTATCAGCGGATATTTTTTCTGTAAAACCTTTGACGGCGAGTTGGTAACCACACGAAAGGCCATCTCCAGGAATGCCCGATGGACATGCTAAACTGCCGGTTGTCGGCGGGTGGCTGGGAGCCATCACCTTTCTCCTTTTTGTTCTCCTGCCGTTTCGGGAAGTCCTGTTTCCGGTCTGGCCGGCTGCCAATGTTTTCTTTCTGGCCGTTCTTGGAGGAACCAGCCTCGCATTGATCTGGGGAGGAGAGTATCCCCTGCCCCGTTCACTGGTGGTTCAGTGCCTCATTGCATGGCTGCTGATCCAGCTGCTGCGCGCCCCGGACTGGGATAAAGCCTTTGGCCTGGTTGAGGCCTGGGGGAGTTCATTTCTTCTGGCCGGCTGCTGCCTGGTCTTTTTCCGGAGAAAATGCATCTGGAGGTGGGTATTCGTTTTCGGGTTGTGGGGCCTGGCCACCTTTATTTCAGTTTTGAACCCTTCATGGCAGATTCCAGTCGATCAGATGGAGCAGGCTCTGAGTGAGGAAACCCTCGATCCGGAGTACCGGGATGCCATCCTCCATGCCGCCGCCCAGCAGCGTTTCCATTTTCCCTTCGGGAACCCGATCGACCTGGGGGTTTTTCTTTCCATTTCACTGCTGGCGATCCCATTTTTTGGCTCTCTGATCCGGCAGCAGGGATCTTCAATCATCCTGTGGAGTGGTTTGGCCGTTTCAGCTGGGCTGCAGCTGTTTGTCCTCTGGGGAACACGATCCCGAACTCCGCTCCTGGGGCTTCTGGCCGGGATTCTGGTTCAGGTCATCTTCTACAGGGGGTTTTCACGGCGCAGCCTGATATCTCTGGTCTGTGCCGGGGTTGTGCTTATCACAATGCTGGTGGCTTCCCCAGGGGGGCGAGCCATGCTTTCCCGGACAGAAACAGTGCATGCCCGGCTGATCTACTGGGAAGCAGCCTCACGCCTTGCCAGGATGGAGCCGCTGCTCGGAGCCGGAATTGGAGGATATGGTGCGTGGTATCCCAGTCTCAGAGGTTTGACTCCCCACCAGACCCTTTACCCCCACAACATTCTGCTCGAAGTGATGACCGATACCGGAGCGGTCGGCCTGCTGTTGTTTGTGTTTGGAGTGATCCAGCTGGGTGCCCATTTCTTCAAAAATCTGAGTCGCTCACCCGAAAACATCTGGCGGGGCAGCGCCCTGGCCTGTTTCTTCATCGCCACCCTGGTTGGATTTCATCACAACATCGCTCCGCTGCTGGCATTGGCGGCCATCATCGCGGTCCTTCCAGCCAATATCGATGCAGCCCCGAAACAAATACGGGCCAGCACGAGGGGGATGCGAATCCTGTGGGGAATCGGAATCGGGGTTTTTATATTGCTGGCTTCTTTGCGCAGCTATTCGCATGTGCTGTTCGATCAGGCATCTCAATCCTTTCAACGTGACCATGATGCTGTGAGCTGCCTGAGGAATCTCGATCGAAGCCTGTTTTTCTGGCCACCCTACCCGGATGCCTTGTCCTATCGCGCGGGATTGGCAGCTGAGATGAGGAATCTGGCGTCCGCTGAAAAAGATTTGAAGGCTGCATTGTCCTGGTCTCCACAGACCGCATACCTGCATGACCAGCTGGCGGATGTCTATGCTGTCCAGGGGAAAAAAGAGCAGGCGCTCAATGAAGTCAGGAAGGCAGTCGCTCTTCACCCTGTCAAGTGGTCTTATCATGAACATGCCAGCCGTCTGCTGTTTCAGCTGGGCAGAAAGGAGCAAGCTCGAGAAGAGCGCCTCAAAGCCGAGGCCCTTAAACCTTTTGAGCCTCAGTATGGCGAAGCCCTCAAGGCTTCCCTTCCCTCTGCGGACAGCCGATGAGAAGGCCCTTAGTCAATCTATGCCTTGCATTCATGATCGGAATCCTGCTGGCCGAAATGGGCCTTCCGGATAGCCTGGCACTTACAGCAGGACTGCTGCTGGCCTTGTATGTCCTGGGTTTCAACCTGCCCCATTCCACCCATCCAAAGAACTGGCTCTTTGCAGTCCTTTTGGCTCTTGTAGCACTCCTCGGAAATCTCCGGATGGGATGGATCACTTCGGAATACACTCACGACCTGGAGGTGATGGCTGGCAAGAAAATTCCCCATCCGGCCATTGTCAGCGGGATCCTGGCGGAAGAGTTCACCCGGACAGCCGGGAACCATTGGAGCACAAGGCTTAAAGACCCCGCCCTGTGGGATGGAACCCACTGGTGTGTTCTGCCAGGGGGTGTTGAAATTCTGGCGATAACCCAGACACAGCCATTGGGAAAGCCTGGACAGTGGGTTGAGTTCTCGGGTAAATGGAAAGCTGTCGATGCCCCGGGCATCCCCGGGGAGATCGATTCCCGCCATTGGGGCCTATCCCGGAATATCGTGGGGATGATTTATTCCAGTCATTCTCCCCGACGGTGCATCGAGCCTTCTGTTCTGTCGTTTGCCGATCAGCTCCGCCGGTTGCGTTCGACTTGGAGAAGCCATATCCGCGGATGGATGTTTGAGCGGCTTCCCCATGATGCTGCCGGACTGACACTGGCGATGACCACGGGAGAACGAGGGTTCATGGACAGCCGTATGCGGCAGGACCTGCTGACAAGCGGCCTGCTCCATCTGACTGCCATTTCCGGGCTGAATGTCACCATTGCACTCCTTGTATTGCCGATGTTCCTCAAAATCTTCGGGATCCCCAGGCATACCCGTGCACTGGCTGGCATTCCCCTGGCTTTGCTTCTGTTTTTTCTGGTGGGGGACCAGGTCTCTGTGATGCGGGCCACACTCATGGGCATCACGGCGATGCTCGGAATCTGGCTCGACCGCCAGGGGGATGGATTGAATTTCCTGGCTGGAGCCGGGCTGGTGATTCTGAGCATCGATCCGACAGAATTGTTTCAGGCTGGATTTCTGATGTCCTTCATGACTGTGGCGCTGCTGCTGGCCGCGAATCATGGTGAATGGTCAATCATTTCATGGAGAATGAGATTCGATAAATATCTCCAGAAATGGATCCCGCCCACCTTTCCTGTTTTCAGCGGGACAGTCCATGTGGTGGAGAGGCTGATGGGTGGGCTTTGGATCAGTTTCCTGGCCACCCTGGCGGTTGCACCGATCAGCGCGCTTTATTTTCATTCAATCTCCTGGAAAGGGATCTTTGCCAATCTGGCAGCAGTTCCCCTTGCCGAAATGCTGACTGTTTTCGGGATTCTTGTGGCCTTTGGAATCGGGTGGATTCCCGGCATCGGCTGGGTGGCGGCGCAGATCCTGTCATGGACAAGCTGGCTGCTGATCTGCTGGGTGGAGTGGGTCGCTTCCTGGCCCTTTGGGTTTCATCGTGTTTACTCTCCCGATCTGGTTCAATGGGTCGCACTGGCCGGCATTTTTCCAGTCCTTGTGTATCCCTGGCGCCCGCTTCGAAGCGGGCGCTTCAAAGCCCGCCTGGCGCTTCTCCTTCTGCTTCTGGCCGCCACCTGGTGGCCGTTTTTTACAGCATCCAGGCCACTGAAGGTTCATTTTTTTGATATCGGACAGGGAGATGCCTGCCTGATCGAATTTCCTGGCGGGGAAAACCTCCTGGTCGATACCGGGCCACCTCTTGAGTCGTCGGATGGAACCAGCCCGCTTGTGAAAGCCCTGCTGGAACTGGGTGTCCACCGGCTGGAGGGAGTGGTTCTTTCACATCCTGAACAGGATCATGCCGGAGGCCTGACGAACATTCTCGAGACCATCCCGGTTGATTGCCTTTATGCCAGCGGCGATGTAAATGAATCGCCTGAGTTTCGTGCCATGGCTGAAGCTCTGGCGGCATCGAGCATCCCCTTTGAGAGAATCCTTTCCGGTGACACCATCCAGGGGATTCAGGATGCAACCATCACAGTCCTTCACCCCTCGCCTGAAGACCTGAAATACCAGTCCGGAACCCGCAATGATCGTTCGATTGTCCTCAAAGTGGAATGCCGCGGATTAAGCCTGCTCCTGACTGGCGATATCGGTGCAGACCACGAGATGGATCTGGTGGAAAAAGGGCATTCGCTTATAGCGGATGTCCTGAAGGTTCCCCATCATGGGAGTGCTTATTCAAGCTCGGAAAAATTTCTCCAGGCAGTTCAGCCTTCTGTCAGCATCATCTCCTGCGGCGAAAATCGATTCGGACATCCATCCCCTGAAACTCTCCAACGGCTCGAGAAGCAGGGTTCACGAGTTTTCGTGACCCGCTATGATGGAACTGTTCATCTCGAGTGGGATGGCAGCGATCTGAATGTCTTTACATGGAAGAACCGAGAGGCCAGAACCTCATTGAAGTGACCGGAGGAACCAGAGGCAGGCAAGGCAGTGGAAAAGAAATTTCGGTTGAACCAGTTCCTCTCACGCTGCGGCGCTGCGAGCCGCCGCAAAGCTGATGACCTGATTGCATCCGGGGCAGTCAAGGTGAATGGTGTGGTTGCGGCCCATCCCGGAATGCGGGTGGATCCTTCCCTGGACAAAGTCCAGCTCGAGGGGAAAACACTTCATCTCGCCAGGCGGGTCACTCTGGTCTTTCACAAACCGAAGGGGACACTGTGCGCCCGCAGTGACCCCCGCCGGCGGAAAACCATTTATGATGTCCTTCCCCATGAGATCGCTTCACTCCCTGTCCAGTCGGTCGGGCGGCTGGATTTCGATTCCTCAGGCCTTCTGATCCTGACCAGCGATGGAGATTTGCACCGCCTGCTGGAACATCCTTCCTCAAACATCGAACGAATCTACCAGGTGAAGGCACGGGGAGAACTGGATTCAATCCGACAGACGCAGCTGCTCGAGGGGGTCGAACTCGAGGATGGCCCAGCCCGGGCGGCCCGGGTTGAAGTGATCCGTGTGTCCAATGGGATATCCGTTTTTCGAGTGAGCCTGTTCGAGGGCCGCAACCGGGAGGTCAGGCGCATGTGCCAGGCAGTCGGCCTGGAGGTGCTCGAGCTCAAACGGGTTGAATATGGCCCATTCCGCCTGGGAAACCTCCTGCCGGGACAGTGGAGGGATTTGACCTCTGCGGAACAGCATGCCCTGGATCGCCTGGAACAGCATCTGATTCAGCGCTCCACCTGAAAAACCAAAGCCTGACCATCCCCGGTTCAGTTTTTTTCCGATGACATCCAGGATTGGTCAATTGTATTCCGCCCGCGGTGATGCACCCCCCCGATTCCAGCCTCGCTCGGAACCATTGGCATTCTCACGAGGCTTGTAAGGTGCGACATCGAAAGCAACCACATCCTGCTCAAGAATATCTTCGATCTGATAGACAAGATCACGGGAAGGAGACACCAGATATTCCTCCTGTGCCTGGACCACCACTTCTCCATGGCGCGGTGTTTTTACATGAAAATAAATTCGCGCTTTTCCGCGGTAACGCTTGAATGTGCGTTTGAGATTCTCGAGGGTTTCAGATTCCAGCCCCTCGGAGAACAGATCGATGTGAATCGCACGCACGCACTCTTCCCAGGCGGCTTTGAGGGGCTTCATGGAGTCGAGAGTCACCTCAACCCTTTCCCTTCCGAGTCCGGCTTTGCCTTCGACAACAAGGATAGCTCCCTCAACCAGAAGCGGCTGGTATGTTTCAAAATCTCTGGGGAAGATCACCACCTGAAACTCTCCAGTCAAATCTTCGAGGACCACATCCGCCATGACATCACCACTGCGTGTTTTGCGTTTGCGAATCGCGGTCACTGTCCCGACCATGCGGACTCTGATCGATTCGCCCGGCTCCAGTTCCGCGATTTCAGCCGCAGAACGTGTCGAAAGGCTTCGCATCTCCCGCTCATACTCAGCCAGCGGGTGCCCGGTCACATAATAGCCCAGCAGGTCCTTTTCCCCCTGCAGCCTTTCCGATTCGATCAACTCGGGAATATCCCGGTACACGATCTCGCTGGTCAGCCCGCCTCCAAAACCATCGAAAAAGCTGGCCTGTCCAAGCGCACGGTCCCTATGGATTGCTGCGGCGGATTCGAGTGCCTGTGGATAGACTTCAAGCAGCTGAGACCGCCGCTTTCCAAAGCTTTCCATCGCCCCGCAACGGATCAGGCATTCAATGATTTTGCTGTTGGCAACACTCGTATCAACCCGTTCACAGAAATCTCTTAAATCAATGAAGCCACCTTTCAGGGACCGTTCTTTCAGGATTTTTCCGATCGCGGCTTCCCCCACGCCCTTGATGCCTGCCAGCCCGAAACGGATCCCGTTAGGAGTGACGGTAAAATCCTCCATGCTCTGATTGATATCCGGAGGCAGCACCGGGATGCCCATTTCACGGCAATCGGTGACATATTTCACCAACTTGGTTGTGTCATTGCGATCATTGGTCATGGCCGCAGCCATGAATTCGGCGGGGAAATTCGCCTTGAGATAGGCGGTCTGGTAGGAGATCACACCATAAGCCGCACTGTGGGATTTGTTGAATCCATAGCCGGCGAAGTACTCGATTGCCTCAAAAAGCTCCGAGGCCATTTTCTCCGAATAACCGCGTGAGACAGCTCCTTCAATGAAGCTTTTCTTCTCTTTGGCCATGAGCTCCGGCTTTTTCTTCCCCATGGCGCGGCGCAGAGAATCCGCTTTTCCCATGGTGTATCCACAGATCTTCTGGGCGATCTGCATGACCTGTTCCTGATAAAGAATGGTGCCATAGGTGTCGGAAAGAATCGGCTCCAGGTCGGGATGAAGGTACCGGGCCTCCTTTTTTCCATGTTTCACATCGAGGAAATCATTGACCATTCCGCTTTTCAGCGGCCCGGGTCGGTACAATGCCATCAGCGGAATGACATCATTGAAGGTCTCCGGGTGGAGTTTCTTGATGAGGTCCTTCATGCCAGCAGACTCCAGCTGGAAGATGCCATTGGTTCTTCCTCTCTGGAGCAGCTCATAGGTCTTCCGGTCATCGAGCGGAATTTCCTCGATTCGAAAATCGATTCCCTTCTTCCGGATCGAGGCAATCGTGTCTTCGATGACGGAAAGGGTTTTCAGCCCGAGGAAGTCCATTTTGACCAGCCCCAGGGTTTCGAGGTGCTTGTGCTCGAACTGGGTGCAGGCCTCTCCACTGTTCGATTTCATCAGAGGGCAGATGTTGATCAGGCTCTCAGGGCCAATCACAATGCCGGCTGCATGAACCGATGTCTGGCGGATTGTGCCTTCAATTAGAAGCGCAATTTCGAAGAGTTTTTCGTGGTCGGAGTCTTCTTCGCGGCATTTTCGAAGATCTTCGGAGGAGGCGAGAGCATCGGCCAGGCGTATATTCAACTCATCGGGAACCAGCTTGGCAATCCGGTTGCCCTCGGCCGCGCTCATCCCCATGACCCGCGCAACATCACGCACCACCTGCTTGGCTCCCAGCCGGGAGAAAGTTGCAATTTGTGAAACACATTCCTGGCCATAACGGTTTACACAGTAACGAATCACCTCATCGCGGCGCTTGTCGGAAAAGTCCGTATCGATATCCGGCGGAGAGGTTCTCTCGGGATTGAGGAAGCGTTCGAAAATGAGGCCGAACTCAAGCGGGTCGATGTCCGTAATCTGAAGTGAGTAGGCGACGATCGACCCGGCCGCGCTGCCACGTCCCGGTCCGACCGCAATCCCCTGGGTGCGCGCATAATGGATAAAGTCCCAGACGATCAGAAAGTATTCCATGTATCCCTTGGATCTGAGGATCTCCAGTTCGTAATCAATCCGGTCCGAGACAACCAGGGGAAGCCGCTCCCGGATCACCTCCCAGTTTTCCGGGCAGGGAGGCGGGGTGCCGACCGGGGTCAATGTGCGGGAGGGAACCAGGCCGGGCTGCCAGTCTTTTTCATCCGCATGATGAAAGTAACGGTTCCAGGCTCCCTGATACGATAAATCACGAAGGTAATCAAAATTGTCACGCTGATCGGGGGGGGTAAAGCGCGGCATGATCAGCTTCCCGCTTTCAGTCGGGAGGGAGACATCGCACCGGGTGGCAATTTCGATTGTGTTTTTCAGGGCATCCGGAAAATCCTCGAACTGTTTCCACATCTCTTCTGGAGATTTGAGATAGAACTCATCGCTCTCAAAACGCAGGGTATCCGGATCATTGAGGTGGGAGCCGGTCTGGATGCAGACCATGGCCTGGTGGGCCTCCGCATCGCTTTTCAGGATGTAATGGCAGTCATTGGTGGCAACCAGGGGGATGCCCATTTCACGAGCCAGCTGGATGACACCTCGATTTGCTTTCTCCTGATCCTGGAGGCCATTTGGCATGATCTCCATGAAGTAGTTTCCTTCCCCAAAGATGCGCGAATAGGTTTCGGCGGTTTCGCGGGCGCGTTCCAGATCATCCCGAAGCAGGTTCTGGCAGACTTCCCCAGCCAGGCACCCCGAAAGGCCAATCAATCCGGATGAGTGCTGCTCGAGCACTTCACGGTCGATTCGAGGCCGGTAATAAAAGCCTTCCATGTGGGCGATGGTGGCCAGCTTGAGCAGGTTCCGATACCCTTCATTGTTCCGGCACAGAATGGTGAGATGGTTGTAATGGCCGCCGGATCCACCCGAGGCGGATCCTTTGTTTCCCCCTTTGTCGAAGCGGCTTCCGGGAGTGATGTAAACCTCACAGCCGATGATTGGATGGATGCCTGCTTTCTTTGCCTTGGCATAGAAATCCATGGCGCCATACAGGTTTCCATGGTCTGTCATGGCAACCGCCGACATGCCCGATGTCCGGACAGCATCGAGCAACCGGTCAAGCCGGCACATGCCATCCAGTATTGAATATTCGCTGTGAAGATGAAGATGAGCAAATGGAAAATGACTCATGGAACCGCTCCCCTCATACAAAGGGAAACACCAAAGAGGAAATCGGTCAAGAGGCCTGGCGGGAGGGTCCCTTGACGCGCCCGGGCAGGCTTGGAATCATCACTGTATTATGGCGCGAATCATCGGATATTGCTGGAAATGCGGAACCGCATGGGAGGGGGATTCCCAGCCAGGAAGGGCTGAGACATGCGCACAATGCAGCCGGGATATCCGTTCCTGCAGAAACTGCCAGCACCATGATCCCACATACCACAACGAATGCCGGATCCCGAACACAGAGATGATTCGAGACCGGGATCGATCCAACTTCTGCGATGAGTTCGAGTTATCTAAGAAAAAATCCGCCACAAGTTCAATCTCTCCAGTCGATGAGGCACGCCGCAAGCTGGATGCTCTCTTCGGAGGCGGCAAAAAGAACTAACAGTTTATCCACAGATGGTTGGGCCGAATTCATTGTCCCCTGGCGGAAACCGGCCAGGTTCCGAAGAAATTTTCCTGTGAATCAGAAATGAACCAAAGTGTACCGGTTGTGTCCGAAGAAAAACCCATTTTCTTTATATTTTCGAGATCTCTCCAAACATACCAGGATTCGACCGATGAGCCTGTATTCAGGAACAAAAGGGATATTTTTCTTGAGAATCCTCGGAGGAATGGGTGTTCCTCCCAATTTATTCACAGGTTGTCAACTCTCCCGGAAGGCTTCATTTGACTGTCATAAACAGACTTTTTACAATCTCTTGAGTGGGTGGGTTCTTTCGGCGGAGGGGAACTTGTTCACTGTCCCTTTGAAATAGGAATCATAGACCCCCAGGATCATGTCGAGGGCATCCCTTCCCTTTTGAAGACTGACTCCTGGCTCGCGATTTTCCTCGATTGCCGAGAGCAGATCCGAGGTTGCAAACGAGTTCATGGCATCAATCAATTCCTCATTATCGGTGGGTAATGCAGGTGGTGCATCAGGAAGCGGTTCCCATTTCGCATCCCGGCCACCCGGTGCCCAGGAGGAATCCTTGAGCCAGAAAACAATCGGCTCATTCGCAATCCGTATGGTGACAATCCCTTTGGTTCCATAGATATCGAGACCCCAGCGTCCTCCATCGCCATCCTCGGTCTTCATGGTGCTGAAAAAGGCTTTAAGCCCCTTGTCATATCCATAGACCGCCTGAATTCGATCTCCGAGGACCAGGCCTAATGGCTCGGAGGCATCGTGGACATCTTCCTTGCGGGCAGGGCGGCCATCCACGGTAATATCAGCCATCACCCATTGAGGTCTGCCGAGGAAGTAAAGGAGCAGGTCCATTATATGAGTGCCAAGCACCAGCAGATCTTCGCCGCCGGCACGCCGGTCCTCCTTGCCCCTGGCTCTTAATTCGAGAATTTCGCCGATCAGCCCTTCCTCGAAAACCATTTTTCGGGTGTGTGCAATCAGGGGAGTCATCCGCTTCTGATGGGCTACCGCCCATTTCAGATTCTTCGACTCGACTGCCTGAACCATTTCATCCGCTTCCGCCAGATCGACCGCAACAGGTTTCTCCATGTATCCATGGGCCCCAATTTCGGCGGCTGCAAGGAGATACTCTTTATGGCGGATGGAGAATCGCGGGCCAATCGAAACCAGATCCGGCTTTTCTGCGGACAGCATCTCACGATAATCCGCATAGGTTCGTGCCGCCCCGCTTTCCTTGCCAAATTTGGCGCGGGCTTTTTCATGGGGGTCGGCCAGCCCGACGACCTCGACCTGCGGCAATCTGGAGAAAGCTCGATGCATGGCATGGCCATACTGGCCTTCTTTCCAGTCTCCGATAATGCAGGCCCGGTATTTTTTATCCTGGCCGAAACTGCTGCCGGAGTTGATTGTAGCAGCCAGGGCCGCTCCGCTGAGTGTCGCCAGAAATTCTCTTCGCATCTGTCTCATGTTCTTGTTCCTTTTATGCAGAAGAGGATGTGGAGCTGCTGGAATCCTCTTCCTCCTGAGCTTCAACAAAAAGTGCATCGACAAAAGAACCGGGGTCAAATGGCTCGAGGTCTTCAAGACCCTCCCCGAGGCCCACATATTTGACCGGTATCCCCAGTTGTTTGCGGACAGCAATGGTCACTCCACCCTTGGCGGTTCCATCCAGTTTGGTCAGAACAATTCCGGTCAGCGGCACAATTTCCTGGAAAAGTTTGGCCTGGGAAAGGCCATTCTGCCCGGTGGAAGCATCCAGCACCAGCAGTGTTTCCTGGGGGGCGCCCGGAATCTCCCGCGCGATAATCCGCCCGATCTTTTCGAGCTCTTTCATCAGGTTGGTTTTATTGTGGAGCCTGCCGGCAGTATCGATGATGACCACATCCACACCACGGCTCCTGGCGCCGGCGATGGCATTGAAAACGACCGAGGCGGGATCGGCTCCATCGGCACCGGCAATGATCTCGCACCCGGAGCGTTCCGCCCAGATGCGGATCTGGTCAATGGCGGCAGCACGGAATGTATCCCCGGCAGCGATGATAACCGAGCGGCCTTCGTTCCGCAGCCGATTCGCCAGCTTGCCGATCGTGGTGGTTTTGCCGGTTCCATTGACACCCACGATCAAAATGACATTGAGCGCATCGTTCAGGTGCAACTGGGGAGGCTCGGCACCGATCTCCTCGAGAATCAGGTCATGGAAATTTTTACGGAGCCATTCGAAATCGGCTTCTTCGCTGGAGGGCAGTTTGCGCGCCCTCTGCCGGATCGAATCAATCAGGTGAATCGATGTTTCCACACCGACATCAGCCTGGATCAGGCACTCTTCCATCTCTTCCAGCAGGGCCTCATCCACTTTCCCCCTGCGGCGGAAAATGGACAGGGTCTGCGAGATCAAGGTTGTCTTGGTCTTTGTCAGCCGGTCGCGAACCTTGGCAAAAAAGCTTTTCTTTACTGTCTCTTCCGCCGGCTTCTCAGCCTGGGCTTCGGTCCCGGGTGCCTTCCCTCCAAGAATTTTGCGGAACCAGCCGCCACCCTGCTCACTCATGGATTACTTCCCTTTCGTTCTGCCTGGGATCGGCATGTGGTCTTTGATGGTGACTTCTTTTCCAGTCTCCGAGGATTTGTAAACCGCATCGATGAGCTGCATGGTCTGGTAGGTTTCCTCGGCATGGACCACGATCTCCTTTTCGCCACGAATGCAGTCGACAAACCAGAGCACCTCTTCTTCGTGAGGTTCGACCTCCGGGAGCTGGGAAAACTCGATATCGATATGGTTGCCATTGCGGACTGTGTAGGCTTTGTGTGGGTATGCGCTCACACCCCCTTTATCTCCCAGGACCACCTGCAGGAATACTTCCTTCTCGGTGTGGGTGGCCCAGGCCGATTCGATCAGAAGGGTGGCACCATTGGACAAACGAGCCATGCCGCAGGCGAAGTCTTCAACCGTGTATGTTTTCGGGTCCAGTTTGCCCCATGTGTGGTACTGCTCTTTTGTATTGCCAAACTTGGTATAAGTCTGGCCGGTGACAGAATCGATCCCGGGAAATCCCATCAGCCAGAGTGTCAGATCGAGGGCATGCACACCGATATCGATCATCGGTCCGCCTGCAGATTTTTCCTTGATATGAAAAGCTCCCCAGCCGGGAATGCCGACACGCCGGGTCGAATGGGAGCGCCCATAGTAAATCGAACCCAGATCCCCGGCATCGATCATCTTTTTGAGGGCCTGATTTTTCGGGTCGAAGCGAAAATGCTGGCCGATGGTCAGAAACCCCTTGGATTTCTGGGAGGCCTCCACCATCGCACGGGCTTCACGGGCATTCATGGCGATCGGCTTTTCACAGAGGACACTGACATTCCTTTTCAAGGCAAGAATGGTCGGCTCCTTGTGGGCGTAATTCGGGGTGCAGACACTGATCCCATCCAAATCCTCAGTAGCCATCATCTTGCGGTAGTCGGTATAGTGCCTTGCAAAGCCATTCTTTTCGGCAAAGGCACGTGTCCGATCCTCCATCACATCACAACAGGCCACCAGCTCGACATCTTTGGCCCGCTTGTAACCCCGGAGATGGAATTCAGCGATACCACCAGTCCCGATAATCCCGATTTTAGTCGCCACGGCTCGATCTCCTTTTATGAAAAGCAAATTGAAAAAAAACTCAACCCGGGAACTCAGATTGTTCCTGAGGTTCTGAGATTTGTCTACTCGCCCACTGGAACATCTGCAGGCGATTCACACAGAGTGTTTTGGCATGGCCAGGCGAACAAACCTGCCTGCTTCCCCGCAAAACCCTCCGAGGCTGGACAGGGATTCAGGATCATAAAACCTGATTTTCAATCCTTGGTCCCGACATCGTCAATAAAAACATCCAGAATAATCGTGTTTTCCTTCTCCTCGTGGTGGATGATCTGATCCAGAAGCGCGAGGGTGGCATCGGGAACATCACGAGGCCAGAAAGAGGACTGGCCGGGATTATCAATCGCACCAATCAGCTCATTGAGGGTCTCCCAAACCTGGTCATGTTCCGCGCGTATTTCTTCGACACGCCCGGCCAGTGTCGGCCGAATTTCAACCACCGGCCTCATGAAACCATCGGCTTCCTCGAAATCCATGTGCCTGCGCATAATGACTTTGAACTCCTTGAGCCATTCCCCCAAGGCTTCGAGGTGCTTTTCCTGTTGTGATGACTTTGCCTGTTCTGCGCACGCACGCAATTCCCCGATAGTCTGGTGCAGCTTGTCATGCTCCTCCATCGAGCTTCTGGCAACTCCCTGGAAATCAGGTTTCTGATGTGGTTTATCGGACATGAGGACACCCTCCCTTTTTTTTTCAAAGACGGAAAAAGCAGCCAGGGGGCATCGCCCCCCCCATAATCATAATCTGGAACTACTTTACATTATTCAGGCAGATTTGAGGAGGGGTTTTACGTGATATCGAGAATTTCTGTATTACTTGTGTATGGGACAGTCCGGTAATTGTGGACACGTTGAAACTGAGCGAGAAGCTCTGTCATATTCTGAGTGCAAGCCAGGCAATCTTTCAGAAGAGCCAGCTGTTTTTCATTCAATGGCGGATTGCTGGCCAGGAGGATTTCGAGCCGTCCGAGAAGCGATGTCACCGGCTGGCTGAAATGGTGGCATGTGGCGCCGATGCTCTGCATCATCACACGCTGGCGCTCTGCCTCCATCAGGCGCTTTTCCTGGTCACGGATCACCTCACGCAGGCGTTTTCTTTCCAGCACACGCATCAGGGCACGATCGATGGTTTCACGTTTCAGATTGCCTTTGACAAGGTAATCGGCCGCACCGCTTTTCATGGCTTCGACTGCCAGTTCCTCATTGCCGCGGGCAGTCACCATGATAACCCCCTGGTCCGGGTTTCGTAAAAGAATATGGCGGAGAATTTCAATTCCATTCGTATCCGGTAAATCATAATCCAGAAAGATGCAATCGAATTCCGCTGTTTCCAGAAACTCCAGGGCTGAGTTGCCATCACTGCAGGATTCCACCAGATAATTGCTGGAAGACATGGAAAGAAGATGGGAGAGCAGCAGGCGATGGTCTTCCTGGTCATCCACAATCAGAAGTGTGCAGTCGGCTGAGAGCGCTGTGGTCATACCTGAATCCTGAATGAAAAATAGGCTGCTGTACATATTATCACCAGCCTTCTATCAGAAACTGAGCTTTTTTTCAGGGGGTGTGTCTACCTCGTTTTCTGGTATATATATACCGGTACCGACAAGTTATTTTTCGAAAGAGGTGGCAAATGTTACACATTGCGGTTGCAGCGGATCATGGAGGATTTCCCCTTAAGGCCGATTTGATCCGCCTGGCGGAGTCACTCGGCTGCCGGGTCACTGATCTGGGGGCTTACCAATACGAGGCACTCGATGATTACCCCGATTTTGCCATCAAGGCTGCCCGGGCTGTACAGAAAGGCGATGTGGATCGAGCCATTGTCCTGTGCGGGAGTGGAGTCGGTGCCTGTGTGGTGGCAAACAAGGTCCGCGGGGTTCGCGCCGGCATCTGCCATGATACCTACAGCGCGCACCAGGGAGTCGAACATGACAATATGAATGTTCTCTGCCTGGGAGCGCGCATCATCGGGAGCGAATTGGCCCGTGAGATTGTCACCGCTTTCATCAAGGCTGCTTTTTCGGGTGAAGAGCGCCATATCCGCCGTTTGAGCAAAGTCCAGGAACTGGAAGAAAATTTCTGAGAATCGTGATTGAAATTCCCGCACCTGTTTCTGTATCCTAAATCATCCAAGGAGTCACCGCATGTCTGAACTAGACCAGGATTACCACTGTCTGCCGGGAGATATTCAGAAAGCCTTTGATATCGCCCGGCAAAAACTTTGTGACAGAAAAGTTGTCAGCCGAATCTGGAGCCGTGATTACACAGTCTGGAGGCCGGACCCAACTAAAATTACAGATCGCCTGGGCTGGTTGGAAGTTGCCAGCGAAACTTTGCAGGATCTTCCTGAACTGAAGTCTCGAATCGACCGGCTGCACGGGAACCAGCTGACAGATGTTGTCCTGCTCGGGATGGGCGGCAGCAGCCTCTGCCCGGAGGTTTTCAAGATAATTTTCGGCCAGCTGCCCAATCATCCCTGTCTGCATGTACTCGATTCGACCTCGCCAGACTGGGTCCGTTCGGTCACTGAGAACATTAAGTTGCCTTCCACACTGTTTATTGTCGCAAGCAAATCAGGTGGAACGATTGAAGTCATGAGTGGCTACAAGCACTTCTGGAATCTGGTTTCGCAGGAGAGAAAAGATCCTGGCCAGCAGTTCATAGCAATAACAGATCCGGAGACCAGCCTGGTGGAGCTGGCGGCTGAATCAGGATTTGCTGACACCTTCATCAACAGCCCGGAAATTGGAGGACGTTATTCCGCTTTGTCCCTGTTTGGCATCGTTCCCGCCTTGCTGATCGGAGTGGATGTGGAGGAAATCCTCAGACGCGCCTGCCGAATGGTGGATGCCTGCCGGAGAGAGGATGTTCAGGCCAACCCCGGAGCGAGACTGGGGCTGTTTATGACTGCCTGCGCCGCCGTTGGCAGAGACAAGCTGACTCTGGTCCTCGATCCCAAACTGGAGAGCCTTGGACTCTGGATCGAACAGTTAATCGCCGAAAGCACAGGCAAGGAAGACAAAGGAATCCTGCCAATCGCCATGGAGCCGGTCGAGTCGGTCTCATTTTATGGGTTTGACCGTGCTTTTGTCTCAATTCATGAAAAGGGCAATGACACTTTCGAGGAAGCTTTGGGGTTGTTGTCAAATGCAGGCCATCCAGTCATGAAGCTTGAAATGGATGACCTGCTTGACATGGGAGCCGAGTTTTATCGGTGGGAGTTCGCCACTGGTGTAGTCAGTCATTTTCTGGAAATCCAGCCATTCGACCAGCCCGATGTTCAGGAGGCCAAGCGCCTGACCGGTGAAGTCATTGCTGAATACAAGCAGACCGGCATGCTTCCGCACCCCGAAGATTCCTGGTCGCTCGATTCGCTCCTTGAAACGGCAGCACCGGGCCAATTCATCGCATTGCTGGCATACACACGTGAGACGCCTGAAGTGGATGCTGCATTGAAAGAATTGAGGCGTGTTTTCATGCGGCGTTTCTGCCTGGCGACTACCTGCGGATATGGGCCAAGATACCTCCATTCCACCGGCCAGTACCATAAAGGTGGGCCAAATACCGGCCTTTTCATTCAGCTGGTTCAGGATCAGGAAGAACTCCCGATCCCCGGGGAGCCTTATGGTTTCTCAGTTTTATTCCGTTCTCAAGCGCTTGGTGACTATCAGGCGCTGATTTCCAGGGGGCGCAAAGTTGCCCGGGTTTCGCTTGGCTCAGACACAGTGGAAGAGATCAATAAATTGGTGGAAAAAGTTCAGAATTTGCAACAAGACGGCAGCCTGGTTTCCGGCATTGACCTCCAGCAGATCCCAGTAAATGGTTCACGTCTCTCCTTATTTCGTGTAAGCTCTGAATGAAATTCTGCAGGAGTTTTTACACATGAAACGTCGCGATTTTATCAGCACCGCTATCGCCGGAGCGACCGGTCTCCTGGCCCAATCTTCTCCGGTACTGGCGGAAGAACCCTCAGCAAAAAAAGTGTCCGGCGCCATCGAAAAAGTCCAGCTTGGGAAAAGCGGCTTGAAGGTTTCCCGAGTTGGAATGGGAACCGGGATGCGTGGGTGGCATCGGCGCTCGAACCAGACCCGCCTTGGCGACTGGAAATTCCGTGCGCTGCTTCGTTACTGCTACGAACAGGGAGTCAACTATTTTGACATGGCTGACCTTTATGGAAGCCATCAGGATATCCTTCCGGCTCTCAAAGGAATCCCACGGGAAAATTTTGTCATTGTGTCGAAAATCTGGTGGCGAGAGGGTGGACTCCCGGAACAGGAACGGCTTGCGGCGGATGTGCTGGTCGATCGTTTCCTTTCCGAAATTGGAACCGATTATATCGACCTGGTTCACCTGCATTGCGTCACCGATGCCGACTGGCCTGAAAAACTTGCCAGCCAGATGGATCTTCTCGCAAAAGCAAAGGAAAACGGGAAGATTCGTGCGCATGGAGTTTCTGTCCATGCACTGCCTGCCCTGGAAGTCGCCGCGGAACATCCATGGGTCGATGCTGTCCACACACGGATCAATCCCTTTGGGGTAAAAATGGATGGAACACCCGAACAGGTTGTCCCGATCCTTGAGAAGATGCATGCCAATGGAAAGGGTGTCACGGGAATGAAGCTGATCGGCGAGGGAGAATTCCGTGATGACCCTGAAAAGAAAAACCAATCCATTCGCTTCGTGCTGGGCCTCAAGTGTGTGGATGCAGTGATTGTCGGGTTTGAAAAGCCGACCGAATTCGATGATTTCAGAACACGTGCAGAAGCTGCCCTGAAAGACCTGACCGGAACATCATAAAGTTTCTGCTGCCGGCTGAGACAAAAATCGCTATACTGCTTTTTATTGATTGATCCCCGATTTCCTTTGGAGGATAGATTGAACATGCCAAAATGGGTTTGGCTGAGTGGTTTGCTGGCCGTTTTTGTACTGCTGCCGGGTGTTTACGCCGAGGACCTGACAGCACTGGTGATCGAAGCCGGTGGAATTGCGGCCCATGTGAAGAAAGGGAGCACCCAGCGCCTCCAGGTTCAGGTGAATCAGACCCGCCTGGCGCCTGGTGACCGGATCATTACTGGTCCCAATTCACGTGTGAAGCTTTTAATCGAGGGAAAAGAGGGCCAGCCCGGTGGTGGAGAACCACAGCAGTCCACTGTGGATATCAAGGCGCAATCTATCGTCGAAGTCTCCGAATTGTTCAAAGACATCGCCAGCGGCGCGGAAAATATCCGTATTGGAATCAAGCGAGGCGAGGTGATTTCCAATGTCCGAAAGATCGACACAAACTCTGAGCGCTTTGAGGTCCAGACACCCACAGCTGTTGCCGCGGTTCGTGGAACCAATTTTGGCGCACGAGTTCTGCCCGCGGTTCAACATGGGAAGTTCAAAGTCACATTCAGAGTGAACCGTGGGAAAGTTGCGATCCTTGACCCTGTAACCCGAAGCAGCCGCCGCCTTCTTGAAGACGGAGACATTCTCGATATTGAACCGAATGGGGCCATGGTCGAAAGCACGATCAAATCCACTCAGGGGAGTGGACCCGGCGGAGGTTCTGAGGGTGGCATTGAATTTGACCGAAACCGGGGAGAAGGCCTGGATGATCGTGATGACGATACCGGAACCTTCCCGGACCGCCAGGAAGGTGAGGAGGACGATACCGGCGGCAAGGATCCCGGAAATTATCGCTAAGAGAGAGATTCTCCGAAGGAGGATCTTGCAGGCACGGGGCGAGCCAGAAGCATCGCCCCGTTGCTTTTTTTCAGACGACTACCTTCCCACCGAGCAATCTGCCACCATTTCCAGGCGGATCAGGTCTGTCGATGGATCCAGCATCTCCTGAGGGGGGAACAAAGGAAGAAACCATGAAGGTCGCACTGGTTGGAAAATCTCTCAATACAGTGGAGGCCCTTTTACCGGCGTATGGATTGATCCGTGACGACCAGTCCCCGGAGGTGGTCATTTCTGTTGGGGGGGATGGCACTTTGCTGTCTGCTGAGCGGAAATATCCCACCATCCCGAAACTCCCTTTACGCTTTTCAGAGACCTCACGGAAAATTCATGATCACAAGGCTGAAATCCTTTTCGAGAAGCTGGTATCGGGTGACCTGGTCGAAGTCCCCCAGATGAAGCTGGTGGCGGTCACCGGCACCTCCCGTCTTCATGCGCTCAATGATGTAAATTTCCATAATGAAATGATCACCAGCGCGGTGCGTTATCGTGTTGAAATCAACGGGCAACCACACAGCAGTGAAATAATCGGTGATGGATTGATCGTGGCGACACCTTTTGGAAGCACAGCCTATTACCGAAGCATCACGCACAGCATTTTCCAGGTGGGGATCGGGCTGGCTTTCAATAACAGCACTGAACCGGTGGATCACCTTGTATTGAACGAAAATGCACGAATCCAGGTCCAGGTTGTGAGAGGACCGGCGCTGGTTGCTGTCGACAATGATCCAGGCTGGATCCACCTGGGAGAAGGCGATACGGTCGAAGTGCATAAAGCCCAGGAATCGGCTACGATCCTGACCTTGCCTGATCTGTGATAAATTGACCCTCTTGCCGGACACCTGAAAGGAGATTGGCATGTCATTCGAACTACTCAAAGAGCTGACTGAAGCCCCGGGAATTCCTGGCCGCGAAGAACAGATCCGCGCCATTGTGGAGCGGGAACTCAAGGGTATTGTTGAGGCAGTTCGAGTCGATGCGATGGGAAATCTGATCGCATTCCGGCCGGGCCAGGCCCGGAAGCCGCGCAAGGTCATGTATTCCGCCCACATGGATGAAATCGGATTTATAGTCCGCTTCATCGACGACAATGGTTTTATCCGGCTCAATCCTGTCGGGGGCCATGACCCGAGAAACTGCCTGATTCAGCAGGTCCAGGTTCATGGCAAGGAAGTGCTCGATGGAGTGATGACCACCTCGACCAAACCAGTTCATGTCCAGACCGAGGATGACCGTAAAAAGGCTCTGGCAGTCGATGATCTGTTCATCGATGCCGGATTGAGCGCCAAAGAGATTCGCAAGATTGTCACTCCAGGGGATATGGTAACCCTGAAGCGTGAAACCACCCGGATCGGAAAACGGGTGAGTGGGAAGTCGATGGACAATCGTACAGCCGTGTATTCCCTGATCCAATCACTCAAAAAATCAGGAGCGAATCGTGACGACACCTATGCGGTCTTCACTGTTCAGGAGGAAGTCGGCCTGCGTGGAGCACAGACATCCGGATATGGAGTCGCTCCTGACATTGCAATCGCTCTCGATACCACTCTGGCGCTCGACACACCCGGGATCGAAGCCCGGGATCAGATCACCCAGCTGGGCAAAGGGGTCGGATTGACTGTGATGGATGGTTCAGTGATATCCGACCATGCTCTGCTCAAAGAATTCGAGGCGCTTGCCGGAAAAAAGAAAATCCAGTTTCAGCATAATATCCTGCCACGCGGCGGAACCGACGCCGGAGCGATTCAGAGGGTGCGTGAAGGGGTCAAAGTCATCACCATTTCCCTCCCCACACGCTACATACACAGCTCTATCGAAATGATCGACTGGAACGACCTGGCTGCCAAGATCGACCTGTTATCGGCCTATATGAAGGGATAATCCACCAGCCTGCTTCAAGCAGCCCGGGAATCCTGATACAGCCTCTGCCAGTGCTCCAGGACAATCAGAGACCAGAGGCGCAACCCATGATCGCGGTCATGGCTCTGGTGTTCTGCAATAAGCTGCTGGATCGCTTCGACTCGGAACAGCCCTCTGTGGCGAATCACATCAGGATGAAGGTATTCGGAAATCAGCCCGCGCTGGTCCTTTTGAAGCCAAACACCTAATGGCGGATTGAATCCGAGTTTTTTACGGGAAAGGACTTCCTCTGGAAGGTCCTTTTTCATCACCTGCTTGAGCAGCTTTTTGGCGGCCAGGTGTGTCACCTGGCGCGAAGATGGAACCTTCATCAACTGTTCGACCAGCACATGGTCAGTGAATGGGACCCGGACTTCGAGGCTGTGCGCCATACTCATCCGGTCCGAGTAGCGAAGGACATTCTCAGGCAGGAATCCATGCAGGTCGGCATAAACCGCACGCTGCACATCGCTCCCTCGATCAGGTGTATTGAACAGGCTGGCAATCCGATCGGGGCGATCCGATCGGAGCTGGCTCTGAATTTTATCTGAAAAGAGAAAGCCCTTTTCTTCGAGTGTCGAATACCCCACCCAGGCTGCATAGCGTTGCTGTGGAGGGAGGCCGGATCCCTCGAGCAGTTCTCTGAGCCAGCGCCGGTAATTTCTGGCTGTGGAGGATTCCTTTCCTCGGATGATATTCAATATCCATTTGCGTGCAAAATCAGGAAAACGTGAGAAAGTGCCTGCCCACAGCATTCCACGGTAACGCGGATAACCGCCGAACATTTCATCTCCGCCATCGCCTGCCAGAGAGACTGTGACAAACTGCCTGGTGAACTTTGAAAGTGCTGAAGTCAGAAGCGCGGTGGGATTCCCAAATGGCTCATCGAAGCTGCGGACAATTTCGTCCAGACCTTCAACCACATCCAGGTGGATCTCGAGCTCATGATGGTTCGTTCCGAAGAACTGGGCAACCCGCCTGGCGATTGGACGCTCTTCATAGGATTTTCCTTCCTCTCCAAAGCCGATACAGAAGGTTTCGACCGGTTGAGTGGAATGCTTTGCAAGGACCGAGACAATTGTCGATGAATCAATTCCGCCCGACAGGAAAGCCCCCAGAGGAACATCGGAGATGGTCCGCATCCGAATCGAGTCTTCGATGATCGGACCAAGTTCTTCCACCCACTCCTGCATGCTTCGGGAGTCATCCGGATCAGGAAGGGCATCCCAGTATTTTTCAATGGTCACCTGCCCTTCCCGCCAGGTCAGATGATGCCCCGGGGGAAGCTGGCGAATTCCACGGAAGATCGATAATGGAGGAGGAACATACAGGAGGTCAACATAGGCATCCAGGGCTTCCGGATCGAGGCTCGAATCGATCCGATTGCAGGCCAGCAGGGCTTTCGGTTCCGAAGCAAACAGGATCGACTGCCCCAGGCAGGCATAATAGAGCGGTTTGACCCCAATCCTGTCTCGTGCCAGAAAGAGCTGCTTTTGCCTGGAATCCCAGATGGCGAAAGAAAACATGCCGCGCAGCTGGTGGACCATCTCTTTTCCATGGTGTTGATAGAGGATCGGCAGAATTTCT